>Ga0071330_1111690_pt1 | contig 53524 bp, 60 predicted proteins | sample GBScel77sediment_FD_63802 | JGI IMG/M metagenome (GOLD analysis project Ga0071330, IMG submission 63802) | Hot spring sediment microbial communities from Great Boiling Spring, Nevada - Cellulolytic enrichment Sediment 77C v2 (version 2) | ecosystem: Environmental > Aquatic > Thermal springs >...
TACTATCTCTCGCGCGGAGCCTTTCTTCAACTTCTTTCAATTGATCAAAAGAGAATCCGCTCCTCAGCGCTATGTTATAGTAGCCATCCGGGTGCAGCAGATCTTTTATTCTTCCATTTATCCAGTCCTCACCCGTGAATCCCTTTGTCCAGGGATCCGCCTTTGAAAATCTGAATCTGGAAAATGCCTGAAAGACGCTATCCTCAACGTTTATAACATCCAGCCAGTCCCTGACTTCAAGCGATGAAATTTCGCGCTTCATTCCGGTACCGCGAACAGGTCGAGAAATGTGAACGGTTAAATACCAGTAAGGTACTTTATTCTCCACTACGGCTTCCCCTCAACGATCATTTTTCCCCCTCCTGTCTTTCCGGCTAAACATTTCTCTTCTCGAAGGAAAAATCTTCCTGGTCACATTCCTGCTACAGAGGGGTTTTAATCCTTTATTAGATGCATCTTTTCTCCTCCATTTCCAGTTTCATGTTTTATTGGGATGCTGTTATATTTATTATTTACTGAAGTATCCAAGTTGAAAACGGACAAGGTGGGATTGAAAGGTATTCCATCACCCGCGTTGAAAGCTTTGAAACAGGCCAGGATGGTATCGCAACATACATCGACGCAACTGTTATCGCAACCTACTGTTATCTGCAGTAGAGTAATGGTGCATACCGATTTATCTCGTTGAGGGGTTAGGTTAATGCATAACGATGCTGTTATCTACGTAGAAAAGATGTCGATTACTGCACCTTAAAATCTCTTAGCATCTGTAGCTGGGGGGAGGGGGCTATGTTGGATGTAGCTCTCATGCAGTCTTGAGACAATCAACTCACTTACGATTGAAAGTAGATGATGCACTACACGCATGTAGTCGATAAGCCCTTCGAACGCATGATTGATGAACACATCTAACGTAGCTATGAGTACATCGAACGCTAAGAGGTGCATGTAGAACAGCTGAAGTCGACAAAATGAGATTGAGAATACATATAAATACCGAAAGAGATACGAGTGCCGAATATACCAGACGTAGTCCTATTAAAGGCTACTTCAACCTACCGAGGGATTTTGTCGTCTGGTAAAGTAATAGACGTGATGTTAGAGTGCAAGGAGAATCCTTCGACTAATGGGTAAGTAAAATCGAATCGCAAATCATCCCTTACCAAAAAATCTTCAAACCTTGCAACTATAGGTACCGGAGAGGCTTTAGTCAGTCTTCTGGAGTTGGGCATACCAGACCTTTTGATGAGGAAGAAGAAAAGATATGGATGATCTGCAGGTTGATACCATTTTGTGGAGATGAGGGTGAATATTATGGAGCTGGCACCAAAAAGTACAGGAAAAACATACGTTTATTCCCAACTGAGCAAGTATGGCTGGTATACCGTCTGGGCCTCTTTTCCTAGTCCTCCTGATCTTTTATCCGTATCAGGATCTTGATAAGATTGAGATTAACTTGAACAAAGGAGAAAAGGAAAACAATGAAGTACAGGAAAAACAGAGAGATATAAAGAGCTACAAAGGCGGAACGTGGAAATAAAGAAAAAATTTGATTAAAAAGCAATTGTTCAAGCGTTTCTTTGATCGTTCTTGGAAAAACAGGCTGTTTATTCGTTGGTATCTGCTGAGCCTTGCATGAAGAGGTTGTAATGCGCTTCGGAAATGCTAATTCGTTGTATTTCTCGGAATCGAATGTTCAGACTTTCCATGCCTTCTTCCCTATTGTCAGCTGAGTGAGCTGACTATAATTGTAACTCAAAAACGCATTGGTTTCTCAGGCAATGCGAGTTATTTCTGTATTGATGGCAGAAATTCATGGAAAATGACTTTTGTTTTAAAAAATAAAATGAAATTTTATCAATTTTGAATCACAGTTCTGATACATATATGTATTTCCGCTTAATGTTTCTTAAGCTGAAAACCATACTTTGAATTTTATTTTAACTTTTAATTTTTGCGGAAAAAGAGCATCTATTTAAGTTAAATTACTGGTAAATTTTGAATTAAATCCCTCCCCCCGCACTTTTCTTTTTCGTTATGGGAGGAATTGTGTATCATTAAGACTTCGATTTACCTTTCACGGCTGAACAATCGACATGCAAGAATAATGAAAACGAATAATGTAAATATCAGGAACATCAAGTTCATGCATGTGGCTCAGAATTTCAACACTCCCTGACAGAGAAATGGCCATGGATCTTGCATCAAAATTGAGAAATTCGGGGGCGAGAGTTGAAATAAGGGAGGTAGTTGAGTGGGATCTTGAGGAGAGATACTTTTTGAAGGGGAAGCTGAGCGAACTTGAAGAGTATGAGGAAGCTCAGGAATGGAAAAATTACTCGGATATCATCCGAAAAATACTTAAAGGTAAAATGGAAGTTTCGGAATTTGAGAGAGAATTTCTGAAAAGAGCTTATCCTGAAAATTATGAGAAGATCAGGAAGCTGCAGAATGAAATCTCAGATGAGGAGTTTCTTGATGCCATGGAAGCCGGATTGAGGATGACCCTTCTAATGTCTTCTGTTTACTCATTTTTGAAGGCAAACGGAATTTATGTTGGGGAGGACTACATAGAGGGGGAGCTACCAGAAGACCCGACCGTAATAATAGAGCTTGAAGAAGAGGTGGAGGGCTGTGAAAAAGGGTACTTCCTGCAGCTTACTCCCGCATGGGATGTGAATGTGGATGTTTTGAGCATCCTTACCAAAAACATCAGGGTGGATGGGATTGATGGAGTGGTAATTGATGCTGCCGCAAGGATTGTTATGAACATTATATCGGGGATAGAGGAAACCAGCGACATTGAGGACCTGAAGAATTACGCTTCAGGCGTCATTGAGGATGCTCAGAATCTTGAAGGTGAACTTTACGTTGATGCGGAGGAAGTTTACGAGACTATTCTGAAGGGACTCGAGAAGGCAGGAATAGTTAGAATTTCAGGGAGGAAGGTGAAGCTGAGAAAATGATTTCTATCTGCCTCGTAAACACATACGACAAACTTAAAAAGCATGAGATCCATTTAAGGAGCATTGCAAGAGCTGCACCTCTCTGCTATGCATTTAACTTTCATCTTGCACTGCTTGATTTTCCATTCTGGAAAAATGAGAGAGAGCTTGCCGAGGAGGTTGCAGATTACACCACCATAGGAGATGATGGGAGGTATTTGCTTAAACTCGCTGAATCCGGGAAACTGCACCTGATAGACAGGATTCCTGCACATTTTGGGGAAATTGTTGCAACCACTTCAAAACCCGAACCTTCCAAATCCATAACTCCAGATGTCCTGAGCTCATTCAAATCAGCAACTTTTTTAATAGGTCTCGGTAGAAGGGGATTGCCACGGGAAATGTTAAGTTATGCTAAATACCATCTTGACGTAACTCGCAGGGGAATAAGTCTGGAAACCTGCACCGCCATAGGGGCGATTGCCATGCTGCTTGCAGTGAAGGTGGTGGGAGAATGGAGGAAATAAGATTTTGCCCGTATCACGGATTTTACAGAGGGGAAAGATGTAAATGCGGTGCCGAAGGAGAGCTAATTCTGCCAAAAGAAAAAGTGGAGAAACTTGGAAAATTTATTTCTGGAATTTTAAGACACTTTCCTGACAAATTTGGTCTTAACATGGATGAGAATGGCTGGGTAAATCTCGAATCTCTGGCAAGAGTTGTTAGGAAAAAATACAGGTGGGCAAACGTCTGGCTGATAAAGGCACTGGTTTACAGCGACGAAAAGCAGAGATACGAGCTGAAAGATGACATGATAAGGGCTCGATACGGGCACAGTATTGATGTCAAGCTCAATGATCTTCCGCAGGCTGAAGAAGATGTGCTGTACTATGGCACCAGTGAGGAGGAAGCCCACAGAATGCTGGAAATCGGTATAAAACCTGTAAACCAGAGATACGTCCATCTTTCAACAACAATTGAGAAAAGCAGAGAGGTGGCAAGCATAAGGACGGATACGCCAATTGTTCTGGAGATAGATGCCAGAAAAGCGAGGGAAGACGGGATAAGGATTGTAAAAGCCAACGATCAGATTGCACTTGCGGAAGAAATACCAGCAAAATATATAAAAAGGCAGATAATATTTAATAACTATTCCTCGTCATAGTAGTATTCTTCCTCCTCTTCAAACTCATCGTAGTCTTCAAACTCCTCCTCTTCCTCCACGCTTTCAAGTTCATCAAGGTCGAATTCCTCATTTGTATCGAGTAAGAGCAATTTTCCCTCCTGGTAAACCATAACCGAGTTGCAGAGGGAGCACTGAATCTCAACTCCTTCGTACAGGTCGGTGATTTCGATTTCTTCACCACACGACGGGCATCTAATAAGCTTGACCGCCATACTTTGGGTGAAACTTTCTCAGATTTAAAGTTTGTGTTTGAGTGAATATGAGACTAACATAATAACTTCGGCTGATAAAACACAAAGTTTGTAAAAGCGGACCCGGCGGGATTCGAACCCGCGACCTTGGGCTTAGGAGGCCCACGCCCTGTCCTGCTAGGCTACGGGTCCTTTGTTCAAGCACAATTGCTGGTGTTATAAATCTTGCTCTCTAAAATGCACCCGCAAAAAAGCCAGTCAGGCCAAAAACCATTGCCAGCAAGGTGGTTTTTCTGTATAATCTTATTGACTCCCTCCTGTAATCCCTCAGCAACCTTAAAGATACGTAAATCAGCAAAATGTCTGTTATTGCTACAGGAACCGCATACTTTGGATCAAACATAAATTCCGGAAGATAGAAAAAGGGGATGGGGCTGATTGAGACTGCAAAGATGTAGAATATGACCGCAATTACTGCTGCCCTTCCTTCGCCCATTGTTCTTGCTATGGACTTTACATCCCTGATTGCGTCACCCTCCACATCTTCGATCCCCTTCATTATCTCTCTGCCAACTCCAGTCAGAAATGCCATTGAAGCCAGTAGCAGTGACTTCTCCGTTATCCAGCCTGATGAGATTATGCTTCCGAAAAGGAAAGGTGCCGCCATTGTGAATGCTATGTAAACATTTCCCGCAAATCCAAGTTCCTTCAGTTTAAGGTTGTAGAAGCATGCTGCCACTGAAACCGCAAAAGCGAATAAAAAGGCTGAAGGTGATATAAGGTACGATGCAGCAAAACCGGGTGGCATCAGTGCTACTGCAAAGATCATTGCAGTGTTTCTGCCAACATCTCCCCTGACTAAGGGTCTGTCAGTTCTCGCATTGGCTAAATCAACTTCATAATCTATATAGTCATTCATTGCAAATGTTGATGCCTGAAGGAAAACAGCCGTAAAATAGCCAAGCAAAACCTTCCACAAATCCGGGAAAAAAGGGTCGGAAACGTAGATTCCAATAACGACTCCAAATCCATACATCAGTCCGTGCTCCAGCCTCAAAAGATCCAGAATGCCTCTAAGGTAGCGTCTGGAGGTAGGCATCGATACCTTTCTCGTATATCACATTTCCAACTATTATTGTATCTGCATACCTCAGCATCCCCTTTGCCCTCTCTCTGCTGTCAATTCCCCCTCCGTAGAATAACCTGGCCTTTTTGAGTGTCTTCTTTACTTCTGCAACAAGCTCAGCATCCCCATACGTTCCGCTGTATTCTATGTAGATGATTGGAAGACCGAACATTTTCTCCCCCACCACAGCATAACTCGCAGCAAGCTTTCTGTCTATGTTGCATAATGCTTTGGTAACTCTCGCAACGGCCGAGTTTGGGTTGAGAACGATGTATCCCTCAAGCTGAATAAATCCTGATTCAATCATTTCAGCAAATTTTGGCAGATTTTCGTATTGCATCCTGATCCACTGTGCGTGCTTTCCTGTAATCCACTCCCCCTCAGCAGAGTTGAGAACTGTGGGGATGAAGAGGTAATCCACATCATAAACAACATTCGAGGGGTCGGAGGGTTCGACCACCACTGGAAGGCTGTAATCGGATATTTTCTCAATCAGCATTCTTGACTTCTCGCGGGTCACATTCTGAGTCCCTGAAATCATCACGGCATCTGTTCCGCTTTCCGCTACTGCTTTTATGATTTCATCGGAGTTCTCTCTGTCGGGGTCGAGCTTGGTTACGTGCCTCCACTTTCTCCAATCCATTGAGTTCACTCCGGTGGCCGGTTATAAACTTTTAGGTTTAAAACCTGAGCCTTGGATCCTTTTTTGCCGCATCCTTAACACAGAAGAATTCCTTACCTATCTTCCTCAGATACCTGCATTTTTTGCCGGTATATCCGACAATGCAGAGCTCACAATCCTCCTTATACACCCGCCTGAATCCCAGCTTCTCGGCCATTAATCTTATGTCCATTACTGAACTATCCAACCCTCACCTTAAAACTCTTGCGAGAAATTCACCGATTTCACCCCTCGAAGGAAAGTTTCTTGCCCCCACCCTTTCAACGTTGTAAGCTCCGCAGAAGTTTCCCAGTTTAAGGCAGACCTCGATGGGGTAGTTGTTCATGAATCCGAAGATGAAGCCTGCTGCAAACGCATCACCCGCACCTGTTGTGTCAACAACCCTTGCCGGGAAAGCTGGAGACTGAAAACTGCCATTTTTTGTGTAACAGGCACTTCCGAGCCTTCCCTGAGTAACAATTAAGTAATCCACATACTTCAGAAAATCTGCCGTTTCAACTCTCAGGATGCTGAACTCCTCGGCAGACATTATGACCATGTCAACATGGCGAAGAATTTGCTTGAGTTTCTCAAATCCCAGATTCGAGTATGGAAATCCGGGATTAAGTATTACAAACCCTCCAAAATTCTCTGCTTCATTAATCTGGACTTCGAAGCTTTTTTCTGATGGGAAAGGGTCCAGGTAAAGGTAGTCTCCTCCCTTCACTCTAACAAATGGTTTTCCGGCCGCATTCGGTTCGACAAAGAAAGTCCTCTCTCCATCTTTATCGACAAAAACGTGGACTCTTCCGGTTTTATCATCGGTTATCTCCGCCTCAACTATTGCTGAGGTGTTCTTTACGAAGTATTCAGCATCCTCATCTCTTCCAAGTGTCGTGAAAATTTCTGATCTCACACCCAGGCATGCAAGGTTGTGTGCAACATTTGCCCCAGCCCCGCCGGGTGACTTTTCTGTGAGGCGGATAATGCTGTGACCCCCTCTTGGAGGGTATTCATCAATGAGGTAAATGTGGTCAACAAGTGCCGGAGCATGTGCTGAGAACATGCCGGAAGTAGGAACAAAAAATTTAACGGTTTCGGATAAGCTAAAAATAGCAAGCCATATAACAGCTATTGCATTCTCATTGCCATGGATGTTGTTGTAATTGGCGGGGGTGCAGCTGGTTTAAAGGCTGCTTCGAGAATCAGGAGAAAAGATGGCAACGCAAACATCACAGTTGTTGAAGCTGGAAAGTACATCTCTCTCGGCAAATGCGGATTGCCTTACTATGTCGGCGGACTTGTTCATGAGCTGAACGATCTTAGAAAAACTACATACGGGGCTGTGAGGGATGAAGAGTTCTTCAGGAAACTAAAAAACATTGACGTTCTGTCTGAAACCGTTGCAAAAGAAATAGACAGGAAAAGGAAGGTGGTAAAAATTGAGAGAAGAGGTTCTGAAGACGAACTCGGTTATGATTACCTTGTAATTTCAACAGGTGCAAGGCCTTTGAAGCCGCCAATTGAGGGAATAAATGCTGAAGGCGTCACGACTTTTGCAACACCGGAGGATGCTGAGAAAATCATAGAGATGTGGGAAGAGGGGGCAGAAAAGGCAGTTATAATAGGAGCGGGGTTCATAGGGCTTGAATCTGCAGAAGCGCTGAGAAATCTGGACATGGAGGTTACGGTGATAGAGATGATGGACAGAGTTGCACCTGCAATGCTTGATAAAGAAATGGCAATCCTTGTGGAGAATCATTTGAGGGAGAAGGGTGTAAAGGTTCTGACCTCAACGAGGGTGGAGAAGATTGTAACAGAAAACGGTAAAGTGGGGGCTGTGATTGCAAACGGTAGGGAGTATCCGGCAGACATCGTTATTGTTGCAGCGGGAATCAAACCCAACAGCGAGATTGCAGAAAAAGCAGGGCTGAAGATAGGTGAGACAGGGGGAATTTGGGTTGACGAATACATGAGAACAAGCGATGAGAGCATTTATGCAGGTGGAGATTGCGTTGAGACCACGTTCCTTTTAACGGGTGAGAAGATTATCGCCCCATTTGGAGACGTTGCAAACAAGCAGGGGAGAGTTATTGGTGAAAACATAACCGGAGGAAAGGCCATTTTCCCGGGTGTGATTGGAACGGCCATTTTTAAGGTTTTTGATCTAACGGTCGCTTCAGCGGGAGTTAATGAAGAGAAAGCCAAGAAAGCGGGTTTTGACTACTTTACAGTCCTTGCTCCATCAGCCGACAGAGCTCATTACTACCCCCAGACAAGCTACATCAGGCTAAAGCTAATTGTTGAAAAGGGGTCATGGAGAGTCATAGGAGTTCAGGGTGCTGGAATGGGTGAGGTGGCAAAGAGAATTGATGTTCTCAGCACAGCAATTCAGGCTGGAATGACAATCGACCAGCTTTCAAACATTGATCTGGCCTATGCTCCTCCCTACTCTCCAGCACTTGATCCTGTAATAAACATTGCAAACGTGGCGATGAATAAAAGAGACGGGTTGTTTGAAGGTATAAACGTATTTGAGCTGAAGGAGAAGCTGGAAAAGGAGGATGTTGTCGTTGTTGATGTGAGGAGCGAAGAGGAGTTTAAGGGTGCAAGAATCAGGTCAGAAAAGGTCATGAACATCCCACTCCTTGAGCTTAGGGAGAGGCTTAACGAGCTGCCAAGAGACAAGGAGATTATTTTAGTTTGTTCATTGGGTCTTAGAAGTTTCGAGGGAGCAAGGATTCTTAAAAATGCTGGATTTGAGAAAGTGAAAATTCTGGAGGGCGGAATGGCATTCTGGTTTGAGTGACTTAATTTCCATTTTTTACCGCGTAGACTCGCGGGATACGAAATCAGTGATTCCGCAACCCTTATTTAATCATTTTCCTTAAAAACACTATGTTCACCCCCGCTGCCATTGCAGTTGACATTGATGGAACCCTCACTGACAGAAAGAGGGCTCTTAACTGCAGGGCTGTTGAAGCTCTTCGCAAGGTAAGGATTCCGGTAATACTGGCCACCGGGAATATTTCATGTTTTGCAAGGGCTGCAGCAAAGCTGATTGGAGTTTCAGATGTTGTAATTTGCGAGAATGGAGGCGTTGTGAGGTTTGAGTATGATGGAGAAGACATGGTACTGGGCGACAAGAGGAAATGTCTTGAAGCTGTTAAGGTGCTGGAGAAGCACTTCGAAGTGGAACTTCTCGATTTCGAGTACAGAAAATCGGAGATATGCATGAGGAGAAATTTTGACATAGAAGAGGGGAGAAAGCTGATCGAGGGAATGGGAGTTAAGCTTGTGGATTCGGGCTTTGCCTACCATGTTATGGATGAACAGGTGAGCAAGGGAAAGGCGTTGGAGTTTGTAGCGGAGAAGCTTGGGATTGATATCACAAAGTTTGCTGTCATCGGCGATTCTGAGAATGATATTGAGATGTTCAGTGTTGCTGGCTTTGGTATTGCAGTTGCCAACGCTGATGAGAGGTTAAAGGAGCATGCGGACTTAATCACACCATCTCCAGACGGTGAAGGGGTTGTTGAGGCTTTGCAATTCCTGGGATTGCTGCAGTAAGCCTCCTGAAGTCTTTTCCTCCTGTAGAAAGTCTGACAGCCTCCTCTACAAGTTCTGTTACGGCAGGCTTTTTATCCTTCTTGATAATTAAATTGGGGCAGAAGGTGTCTGCATAAACGTAAAACTCCTCCCCTTCAAGCACAAAAATCGCATCCTCCTCACCCTTTCTTCTCACAACGAACGGAAAAGTTTTGCAGGAAATTGGCTTTAACTCATTCTGGAGAGAGCAGAGTCTCCCGGACTGGAAGGGACATCTGTCGCCGATCTTTCGAATGTAAAATTTCCCGCCTCTGTCCTCAACCATCCCCGTATTTCTGAGTTTTAAATACTCGTAGGCTGTTAACCTTGGCCTGTAAAATCTGCAGCACATCCCGCAGGCATCGCAGTGCCAGGAAGCGACCCGCTTCCATGGCACATACATGCTGTAAAATCCACCCGAGGATTGATGTAGGTTTTGGTTTTAAGTCCGGTTAACCCCCCAACCGCCTTCATTACCCGGTTTTTTGTAGATTTTCTCTTTCAGGCTTATGCATTCAAACCTGTCTTTAAATTCAGCTGGAAGTGTTTCGCTCTTGCCTATGACCAAATAACCCCCTCCAGCAAGAGCATTGTAAAAATCATTCACGACCTTTATTTTCTGCTGCTCGCTGAAGTAAATCATGACGTTTCTGCAGAAAACAACGTCCAGATACCTTGAAATTGGCTCCTCAGTTGTTAGGTCGTGCTTTTTGAACCTGACGTACTTTTTTAAATAGCTCTTCACCCTGTATCCATCCTCTTCCTTCTCAAAGTACTTGTTTATGAGCGTTTTGTTGAGATTTTTAAGCTGGGACGGCCTGTAAAACCCGTCTTTCGCAATTTCGAGACATTCCTCATCTATGTCCGTGGCGTAGATTGAGATCAGCCAGCCCTCTCCCAGGGTTTCAAGGGCACATATGGCTATGCTGTACGGCTCCTCGCCGCACGAGCAACCAGCGCTCCAGAACCTGATTACCTTGCTGTTGATTTTTGTTTTCCTTCCTGCCACTTCGGGAAGAACACTGGTCATAAGAAACTCGAAGGGTGTTCTGTCCCTCATGAACTCAGTTACGTTTATTGTGATCGTGCTGATCAGCTTTTTAACCTCTTCATTTCCGTTGCTTTTCAGAAATCTCAGGTAATCACCATAATTGCCTAATCCAAGAACCTTCAGTCTCAAATCGATCCGCCTTCTCAGGTAACTCTCCCGGTACTGATGCAGGTCAATTCCCGACTCTCTGCTGACATAATCGATCAGAGTTTTGAAGGCTAAATCCATAACTCCCCACCTTTGCTGTACTTTACAAGCATTCTCCCGTCAGATGTAAAAAAGTAGACAGTTCTGCCCTCACTGCCTCCGATGTCTTCAGAAACGATTCTTATACCGTAATCTTTCAGGATCGATTTGATTGCCTCTGCATTTCTCTCACCTATTCTCAGCATGTCCATCGTCATGTGCTTGAATATCTGTGCCCCACCGGCAATCTTTGCAATAACCTTTCTTCTATCACTGCCCAACCTCTCCAGAGCTTCCACCATCATTTCTACTGCGTGGTCGGCATACTTCGCACTCCTTTTGGTGCCGTTGGTGGATTGTGGAAGCATGACATGAGCCAGACCGCCTACTTTGATTGCAGGGTCGTAGAGAGCTATGCCTATGCACGAGCCGAGACCGACTGTTTTCAATATGCCCCCCTTTGATACTCTGAATTCCCCTATCCCCACAAGTATCTCGCTCATCACTCCACCATTTCGAGCATCTGGAAGATGTAATTAACAAACCTCTCATTCGGAATCAGTATCACGAGGATTTCAAGTTCATCCTCACTTTCCTCAAGTTTTGTTTCAAACACAACCACATAGTCGCTTTTCTCTGCAAGCTGGGATATTATGATGTCTATGACCGCAATCGCAAAGTCTCGACCAAAGTTCGGTGGAGTCGGGATCAGGGTTATTCCGAGCATTTCCGCTGTTGCATCACAGAAAGCTGAAGACAGGATGTTTCCGATTTCCATCAGTGTGGAATCTGCCATCTCCTCATCACTGCCATCTCCAAGAAGGATTTCAACCAGCTTCCGGGATGAGTGCTCAGGAAATGTTATGTAAAGAAAACCTGCCTGTCCATTTTCCACATCATCCAGCCCGGCAACAACTCCGGCAACAATTTCCTCTGCATCTATAACCTTGTGCAAATCCTGTATTCTCACCACAATTGCTTTCGGAACGCTCATTTCAACCATTTTTCCAAGCATCTGGGACAGTGAGGTAGCAGCTTTACCAACCCCGATGTTTCCAAGCTCTTTTAGAGCGTCAAGCTCCACCTCACCCAGATCCTCAATACTACGCAAGTCTATCACCCCCCAAAAGACTCGATATATCCAGAATCGGAACCACCCTACCATCACCCAGAATCGTCACACCGCTAAAACCCTTTATCTTGGCCAGATAACCTGTGAGGGGTTTAATAACTATTTCCTGCTGTTCGGCAATCGTGTCGGCAATCAGAGCATACCTTTCTCCCTCCTTCTCAACAATTATCCCCACTTCCCTCTCAGGCCTGCCGTTTCTTATCTCAAACAAATCCCTCAGCTTAAAAGCCGGAACGAACTTTCCGCGTACTATCATAAACGGGTTGCCGTGAATAATCTTGAAGTTACTCTCGTCAACATAGAGAGCCTCAACAACGCTCGATATTGGTATCGCATAAGTCTCCTCTGCAACCTTTACCAGAAGAGACTTCACAATCGCAACAGTTGGTGGCAGGTGGATTCTGATTCTCGTGCCCTTCCCTTTTTCCGAAAATATTCTGACACTTCCTCCAAGTCTCTCAACTGTGGTTTTGACAACATCCATCCCTACCCCTCTGCCGGAAACTTCCGTGGCCTCATCCTTTGTCGAGAATCCAGGATGGAACACGAGCATCTTCAGTTCCTCCTCACTCATGGAATCCGCTTCTAACTGGGAAATGATTCCCCTCTCAATCGCTTTCTGCCTGATTTTTTCGACATCAATTCCCCTGCCATCATCTTCAAGCTCGATAATGATGTTGTTCTTCTCTCTCCATGCGGTTAGTTTGATTCTCCCGGTTTCACGCTTACCTGCAGCTTTTCTCTCCTCAGGCGTCTCTATGCCGTGATCAACAGCATTTCTGACGAGATGCACGAGCGGATCGCTCATCTCATCAAGAACCGTTCTGTCAAGTTCTGTATCAAGCCCCTCCATGATGAATTCAACTTTCTTGCCGAGTTTTCTTGCAAGGTCTCTGACCATCCTCGGAAACTTGCTGAACACTCTCTCAACCTTTACCATCCTGATTCTCATTATCTCATCCTGAAGGCTCGTTATTGACTTGTCCATTATCGCAACTGCTTCTTTGAGCTCAGGAATGTCATAATCAGAAGCAATCTGCAAAAGTCTTCCCTTGCTTATCACAAGCTCTCCAACCAAGTTCATTATCGTGTCAAGCTGTGAGATGTTTACTCTGATGCTATCGAGCTTCCTTTTTCTCTGCAAGTCTTTTCCCTCTACCCTGGCTTCTCCTCTCTCATCAGCATCCTCAATTATTCTTTCCTCTTTGCATTCCATGCCTTCTGACTGGTCTTCCCTGTCCTCTGCTTCAAAAGGCATTATTTCAAACCTTTCAATTTCTGCAATCTTGCTGATAACCTCCTCCACAGCAGAGGCGTTGGGAGCTTTTAGGTAAACAACGAAATGACCGTCAAAGGTATTCTTGTCCATTTCATTCTCATCAGGAATAACTCCAACAACTTCACCAACTTCGCTGAGATTTTCTATAACAAGGGCAGCTCTGACACTTTTCATCACACAATCTTCTGCAATGTAAACGTCAACCTTCAGGTTTGCTCCGGACTTAACTTCCGGTTTTTCAGGTTTGCTAAATTTTTCCTCTTCAGCATCCAGAAATCCTGTAAGTGCCTGAACAATACGTTCAACATCCACTCTGTCCTCGTCTTCATGCTCTATCCTGTCTATCATCTCTCCTATGGCATCCACCGCCTTCAGCATGATATCAATGAGTTCTTCAGTGATCTCAACCTGCCCGTCCCTGACCTTTCCCATTACACTTTCAAGCTTGTGGCACAGCTCTTCCAGATTCTTGTAACCCATAAAACCTGCCATTCCCTTAATCGTGTGAGCCACTCTGAAAATCTCGTTAATGGCATCCAGATCACCTTTCTCAACCTTTATAAAGTTCTGGTTCATTATCTCGAGGTACTCTCTGGCTTCCTGAATGAACTCCTGCTTGTACTCCTCCATTTCATCGCTCATTCAGCTTCACCTCCAGAAACCTGACTATCTCCTCAGCAATCTCGAAAACGGGCCTGACAGAGGTTATTCCTCCGAGTTCAATGGCTGCTTTTGGCATGCCAAAGACAACACATGTGTCCTCGCTGCTTGCTATCGTTAATCCCCCTTTATCCTTTATCAGTTTCATCCCGTAGGCACCATCTTCACCCATGCCGGTAAGAATTGCTCCAACAACGTTACCGCCATATGCCTGCACAACTGAGTCTGCTGTGACATCAACGGAAGGTTTGACAGCATTTACCGGCTCACCATCAACCACTTTAATTCTAACCACGTTTGCAGCCCTTCTGACCTTCATGTGGTACCCGCCTGGAGCGATGTAAACCACGCCATCCTTCACACGCTCGTTGTTCTCAGCCTCCTTCACCTCAACCTCTGAGATTGAGTTCAACCTCTCAGCGAGCTGTTTTGTGAATCCTGGAGGCATGTGCTGTACCACAAAAACCGGAGCTGGAATGTCAGCGGGAAGTCTTGGAATGATCATCTCCAGTGCTGAAGGCCCCCCTGTTGAGGAACCAATTAAAACGCACACATCCTTTGTTTTTTCCCTCCACTTCCCCCTTACAACATCACCCTTAATTTTCTTTAGGTTCTGAAGCCTTAAGAGATTCAGGGATGTCGAGGCAGCAATTCGAATTTTTTTAACAAGTTCTTGCGAAATTGAGGAGAAGTCAGCAATCACTGCATTAGGTTTGGTGACGAAGTCAACAGCCCCTATCTTAAGAGCTTCCAGCGTTTCCCACGCCCCCTCCTTGGTGAGGGAGCTTAGCATAACCACCGGTGTTGGCTGCTTCTCCATTATCAGCCTCAATGCTGTAAGTCCATCCATCTCCGGCATGTTTATGTCCAGAGTTATGACGTCGGGCTTAAGCTTGAGGGTCTTTTCCACAGCTTCTCTGCCGTTTTTTGCAGTATCAACTACCTCGATCCCCTCCTTTCTCAGTATTTCAGACACTGCCATCCTTACAAGGGCTGAATCATCAACAACAAGCACCTTCATGGTTTTAACTCATTCCAGCAACTTTCTTCAGCTCCTCAATTACCTTGGAAGCCTGAAAGGGTTTGACAATGTACCCCTTTGCTCCAAGCTTTATTGCCGCCTTTACCATCTGCTCCTGCCCGACAGCGGTGCACATCACGACCCTTGCATTAGGATCAATCTTTTTTATTGCCTTCAAAGCCTCTATACCATTCATTTCAGGCATAACTATGTCCATGGTTACTATGTCAGGTTTCAGCTGCTTGTACATCTCTACCGCCTGCTTTCCGTTCTCAGCCTCACCGGCAATGTCAAAACCTCCCGAGAAGAGTATGTTTCTCAGAAGCTTCCTCATAAAAGCGGTGTCATCCACAATCAAAACCTTGGGCATACCATCACCTCATCACCTCGCGGACCTTTTCATTATTTCATTCACAAGAGCCACACCCTTCGGTGTGAGCTCAATTTCCTTTCTTATCTTAACAACCCTCGCCAAACCCAAATTAACGAGCCTGTCATACAGCTCATTTAGCTCGTCCGTGGTTATTTTCAATATGGATTCAACACTCACAGAATCCACACCGGTGTAAACCATTGTCAGAATCTGCTCTTCTATCTCCGAAAGAGCTTCATTTGGCTTGTTTCTGTTGATTATGTTCCTTATGTACTCCTCAAGCATGTCCATGGTTGTTTCTGGACAGAGAACGAAGCTCGAAATGACTTCGCCGTTCTCAACATACGTTATGACGAGAACAACCCTCTGCTTCTTTCCCACCGTCCTGATGTCCTTCTCAACAGAACCCAGATTTTCGATTGAAATCCGGATCTGTCTTGTAGCTGACAGAAACCAGAGTGCTTCATCCGTGATGCTCAGGTACCCTTTGTCCCACCTGCTGTCGCTCACCACAACTCCCCCACGTGTTGCGGGGGAGAGGAAGTAAACGGCAAATCTGTCGGATTTCAGGTTAAATGCCAGATACCTGAATATCTGATCCTGCATGTTTCCAAAATTAAGATAGTAGTTTCTGTCCTTTTTAATTCTAATCGCCTCTTTGCCCTCGTAGCTAAGCTTTTCGAGGTCCTGAATTTCTTTGAAAGGAACTACCATTCCGGCAAAAGTTATTGCGGTTTTCGATATTACTGCCTCTCCTTTTTTCCAGCCACCATCGAAGTACTCCACTGGAATCCTCAGTCCCTTGCTCTCGCTCATATACAAATTTACCTCAACCTCTCTACCTCATCCTCGCTCAGCACCCTGTTCAGGTCTATCATAATCAGCAAACCATCCGGAAGCTTGCCCACCCCCTTGAGAAACTTTGCCTCCTCTCTTGCGGTGATTATGCTGGGCAGAGACTCGATGTCGGATGTGGAGAGGTACTTCACTTCATTCACTGTGTCAACCATCATCCCAATGACTGCATTTTCAAATTCAACAACTATTATGCGTGTGTTGTTGTCTATGGGTTTTGGTTCCATTCCGAAGCGCTTTCTGAGGTTTATGATGGTGGTTATCTGACCCCTGAGGTTAATCACACCCTCAACAAAATCCGGAGCATTCGGGATTCGGGTTATCTGTGTGGGTCTGATTATTTCCCTGACTTGGGATATGTCAACTCCGTACCTCTCATCTCCGAGATTGAAAACTATCACCTGAACAGTCTTATCACCCCTCAGGACCTGACCTTCTGTCTGCATAAACCCACCTCTTAAAAATTTACAGTAAAAAATTAAAATAAGTTATTTTTTCTCCCTCCGTCCGTCATCATTTCAACATAGTTCCTTGAAAAATCCTTGCTGAGGGTGTCTAAAATCTTGAAGTTCTCTAATAGTAGCTGCAGGGTCTGATTTGCTATTGCACTCACCCTTTCCATTGACATGCTGACCTGCTGAACCGCTGCGGTCTGCTCCTCTATGGCTGCGGAAGTTTCTTCACTGCTCGCGGCATTTTCCTCTGCTGTTGATGCAACCTCCTCAATGCTTCTTGCAATTTGCTCTATCTTTGAGAATCCACCCTCAATACTCTTTAACATCTGCCTGAGCATGTCGCTTATCTTGCTGACAGACACTGCAATCTCTTCTGCTTTGGATAGCGCAGTCTCTATACCCTTGCTTCCCTGCATGCTGGTCTCCTTAACCTTCTTTGTTGCTTCAATTACTTTTCTTGTCTCCTCCTGAACGTTTCTTACTATCTCGTCAATCTCCTCAGTGCTCTTTCTGCTCTCCTCTGCAAGCTTTCTTACTTCATCCGCAACAACCGCAAAACCTCTGCCATGCTCTCCAGCCCTTGCAGCCTCAATTGCGGCGTTCAGAGCAAGTAGATTCGTCTGATCCGCAATGGACTTGATCCTTTCCGTAACCTTTCCTATATTCCTGACCGCAATCTCAAGGTTCTCCACAACCTTTGCGGATTTCTCCACTTCTTCGACAATGGCTTTCATTATTTCAAGAGCCTTGACCCCTTCCTCTCTTGCCAATCTTGCGTTCTCTTCTGACTTTGAAGCAAAATTCGCTGATTCCTCAGATTTAGCGACCAGATCTTTGAAAATCTGTTCAGCTGCCTTGAGATCTGCAGTCGAGGCATTTGCCAGTCTGGAAAGGTTTTCACTTCCCGTGGCTATTTGCTGTGCTGCTGATGAAATCTGCTGCATTCCTGCATTCAGCTGGCTTACAGCTTCATTTGCTTCTCTGACCTGCTTTGCAGTTTCTTTCATGTCATCAGCCAGCTTTCTCACTATCTCGCTTAACCTTTCAGCAAACTCGTTGAAGACTTCAAAGGTTTCACCGAACTCATCATCTCTTAGCTTCTCGAGCCTGACACTTAAATTGCCTGCTTCCAACTCCCTGATACCGTTGCTGAGCATATTGAGACATTTTCCGGTGTATGCAAGCATTTCCTCAATTTCTCTCTCCTTCTCCTTAAGGTCGCTGATATCTATGAACAGGTCGATGACACCTGCAATTTTTCCATCCACGTAAAGTGGAACACACGATACCAGCACAGGGATTTCTCTGCCTGTTTTAGTTCTTGTTACTGCCTGATAGTTGAGAACAGCTTCTCCGGTGTCGAGAACTCTGTCTGCAACCGTTCTTCTACCCTCAGTCTGGAATAATTCAGATGGATGCAATCCTATAATTTCCTCCGCACTGCTGAATCCGGCAAGCTTTGCCACCTCATCGTTGGCATACTGGATTTTATGGTCGGTGTCTACGAACAGCAGGTATGCTGGATATGGCATTTTCTTGAACACCTCTCTTATAAGTTCAAGCGTTCTTCTCACTTCCTCCTCTTTCTCCTTGACCTCTGTGATGTCTTCAATGGTCTCAATTGCTCCAGTAATATTTCCGCTCTCATCTCGAAGCGGTACGGCGGTAGCTCTGAGATATGCTCTCCTTCCGTTTCTGAAATTTACCCACGTTGTTACAATGTAGGCTCCATCAACAGTACTCGATTTCTCCACCGTATCGTAAAGCTTATGAGCGTCGTCAGGATTGTCAAGAACGAGGTCTGCAAGAACGGGTCTTTCCTTTTCGTAGAATGGATACCACTGCTTGTTTGTGCCTACAACTTCCTCAGCTTTCACACCAGTCAGATTTTCACAGGCTCTGTTCCAGTACCTGACTCTGTGGTTGGCATCTATCACGAATGTTCCAACCGGGATGCTGTTGATGATTTCCTGAAGCTCCCTCTCCTTCTCCTTTATTTCGCTTATGTCGGTGAACACCTCAATGTACCCGGCAAACTCCCCATCAACGTAAACAGGATATACTGACGCTGAGGCAAAAAATTCTCTGCCATCCTTCGATACAAGTTTGAGTTCAACATTCTCAATCCTTTTTCTGTTCTTTATAGCATCCACGAGCTTTCTTGCATTATCCATGTAATCCTTATGTATTACCGCAATGTCTGTTGGTTTCAGCCCAACAACATCCTCGGCTCTCTCACGTCCTGCAAGTTTTGCAGCATTATTGTTACTGAACTTAATCAAGCCATCTTCTCCAACAAAGATTACGTAGGCGGGCAAATTCTTGAAAATCTCTTTGATAAGCTCGTATGTTTTTTTAACTTCCTCTTCCTTCCTCTTCTGCTCGGTTATGTCAATAAAGAAATCGATCATCCCCGCAAACTCTCCATCCACGTAAACTGGTGCGCATGATGTGAGTATTGGCAACTGTTTGCCCGTTCTTGCCTCTAAGAATCCTTCTTTCCCCTCTATTCTCATTCTATTTTCGAATGCCAGCTCTACAAACGTCTTCCCTCCTGCAGCAAGATTTCTTGCGAGTTCGGAAGGTTTCTTTCCTATCATCTGTGAAATGTCCGTGCCGTAGATTTCGGCTGCGTACTCGTTGATGTACTCTATCACACCATCTCTGTTCATGAACAGAACAAAAGCTGGCCTGGGAATCTGCCTTATAAGCTCCCGTGTAAATTTTTTCACGTATTCGAGTTCTCTCTCTTTCTCAGCCAGCTCCGCTTTCAGTCTCTCTATCTCGCTTCTCTCCTCCCTGCAGTCGTTTCTGCCTGAACTTTCAATGAGTCCCCTTAGTCTTCGTATGAATTCTTCATTCCCTAAAACAGACATGAGCTGATTCAGGTCCTCACCCATACCACCACCATCTGTAACTCTTCAAAATAAAAAATAAAATTTTCTCTGTAAAGTAAAATTTCAGATAAGAAAATGCAAAAGTGTAATCACAGAGCCAATAGCAAAATTAAATATTATTATCGTGAACTCTTTCAAACATCTCCTTTGATTTAACTTCAGCGTCTGCAAGATTGTCCAGAACACTCTTAATTTTCTCCGCACTCTCTCTCACCATTTCAAAAGCCTTTTCAGTATCGATCGCATCTTTAAGCTCACACACGCCAATTATGACAGATAGAGGATTTCTCAGACGGTCTGAAAGGTACTCAAAGTGTTCGAGGTTGGCTTTAAGTCTCGATACCATGGCACTGAGCTCAATCTTTATTTCGAGATTTTCGATGGCACCTGAAAGAACTGTTGCCATATCCTTCAGAATTTGCACGGCTTCCTCATCTGAATCCTTCAGAAAGATGTAAACGGCAGTCCTGTTTGATACCGGAATGGATAGCAAAATTTTATGCTTCACATCCTCGCATTCACAGTATTCAGCATTCACGAGGCTGAAAACACGGGGGATGTAATTCAAATACCTGCATTTCAACACGTTTTCATTTATTCTGTAATGTTCTCCGCTTTCATCCGAGACAACCACAGCCGTGCAGATATCACATTCAATAACATGGTCGCAGAAATATTCTATCATTTCATCCCTGCTTTTGAACATCCAGACGTTGCTTGAAAAAATGAATGCATTAAGGAGAAGTTCATTGAGTTCTCTCAACCCATAAATATCCATCATCTCCCCCCTGCGAGAGCTTTAAGTCTCTGTATCGTCTCATGAAGCTCTTTTTCAAGCTCCTCAGCTGAGAACTTCTTACCCTTCAAATCCCTGAGGAGGTCGAATTCCTCTTCCTCTTTTACTTCAACCACCTTCGCAATGCTTGAGATCAGGTCATCCTCCTCATCGAATTCAACCTTTTCTATTTCCTCCTCTTCACCCGCATCCTCAAGCTTTATCTCTCCGCCAATGTCCTCAAAGTCCATGTCAAGGTCTGAGTTAAGCTCGGGAAGTTCCGGAATATCCGGAAGCCTCTCCTCGCTGTAATCCGGCATAGATGTTTTTATTGTGCTTGCTGTCTCCATCTCTTCCAGCAGGTTATCGTCAATCTGGATTTCAGCAACATCTTCCAGCAGAGCAACCTTTTCCTGTGGTTTTGAATTCTCTGTCACCCCAATGTCTTTCTTTCTCACTCCCAGCTCCACAACCTTTTCGAGTTCTTTATCAACTTCCTTTATTTTCTCCTCTATCTCTTTTCTTCTTGCTAACGGGATCTTAAATCTCGTAAACAAATCACCCCCTATTCTGTCTTTCAAATAGGGCAGAGCCAGAATGACCGCAGCAAAAACAATACCTATCAGCAATTCTATCATATTCCCTCACCTCCTCACCAAGTTTCATCCCACTATTTGCAACCCTTACCATACCAACCACCACCTCTTGTGACAGGCTAAACCTCATAATCTCACTCCACGAAGGAGGGCAGGGTGAAAGTCCACTTCACCAATGGTGGTATTATTAGCATCAGAATGCCTGATAAAAGCAGAAATATGGTCCCGTAGTAGAGGTAGAGATACCTGCTACCCCCCTTGACTATGTTAGCCGCGAGAGTGTTTGCAACTGTAAGTGAAATGATAATCCATAACGTGTATTGATTGAGTAACTCAACCGGTATTCCGGAGAATATTCCAATATTTAGCCCCTGCAACCCGCCGGGAAGTTTGCTGAACGCTTCACCTACATTGACACCGTGCAAGCCTGTGAAAAGAGCTGAAATGTATTCCTGGAATATGGAAAGTATCTGGGAGATGAAGAGGATAAGGGAAACCATTGCAATGTGGAGCGGAATTATTAGATTTACGAACCCAGAGGATATTAAATCCCTCTTTAACCTGAGTAAAACCATCTCCAGGTTCGATGAGGCGACTATTTCTCCAACAACGTCAGCATCACCGCCCAAATCGGTGGAGTCAACAAATATCGCCGTCAGTTTAGATATTAGATAGCTCCCGCTCTCACCGACAAATTTCTCCCATGAAATTTTTGGGTCAAGACCCATTGAGAGCCTTCTGTAAAGCTGGATCACGAGCTCCTTAAGCTCTCCAAGGTTTTTCTGATCAATTCTGCTCAAAGCTTCTGCCACCGAAACGCCCGCACCTGATTTAATCGCACCCAGACTTCGGATGAATGTTGTAAAGGCCTCATCCCTTTTGCTTACCTTTACATCATCGATCTTGGCTAAATAGCCGATCGGCAAAAGTAAAATCCCTGCTATAAGGAAACCCAGACCTCTGTAATCACCTCCTTGCAGCAATCCGAGACTCAGAATACCTGTTTTGAGATTGAGCATGGTTGGTAAGATTGAAATAAAAACAATCATCATTAAAGCGATTGGTACGATTACCGGCAAAAGCCGGGAGATTCTCTCCTGCTCCCTTGATTTGATGCTCATGTCATGAACTTTTCTGTCCTTAGGAACTGCCTTGAAAAGCATGAAAACTCCGAACATTGCTATTGCGAAGTTTCCAAAAGCAGAGGCGATTAAAGTAGTTCCGGGGTCGCCTGTGCTGTATATCACCACCGAAAGCAGAAATACAACCGATATCAGCGATGCGGAAACAAGGATGGACGTGTAAGCGTCGCCCCACTTTCTCAGACTCTCGAGGCTTCTTTCGTACTCATCCTTTCTTACCGTTTTGAATGTCCTCCATTCCCTTTCAAGGAACTCATCATCAGGCTCTCCTGCAGCTATCGCATTTGCCAGTCTGTTGAACAGCTTTTTCAGTCTCTCATGCTTAATCCTTTCCGCAACCAGTTCACATGCGGTGACATAGTCATAGTGCCATTTCTGGGTCAGATCTTTGACTTTTCTGAAATAATCACTTGGTGCATACTCTTTCTTGAGCGATACCATCTCGAATATCTTGTCCCTGCTTAGATTTGCCGTTGAAAGTGAGGCCATATAAGTTAGAGTGAAGAGAAGGTCGTTGTCCATAAGAAGTTCTTTTCCTCTGCTTTTCAGTGCTTCAAGAAGTCCGCCGAGCCTTCCAAAACTAAAAGAGGCTTTTGGAATCTTTGCAGTCTTGAACTCCATCTGAACCACCTAAACTTTAATGCTCAGCAATCCGCTCTTGTAGATCTTCGATATCGACTTGAAGAACTCGTAGAAGTCAGTAACTCCCTGTTCGTGTAGCTTTTTGAGTATTTTCGCTCTCTTTTCAACCTCTTCGTATATCAGTTTCTTCTTGTTTGGCGGAATACCGAGCCTTGTGGCGATCTTCTGTTCCAAGAGATACGAGCTCCCGAATCCCGTGAAAACATGTGTATCTGTAACCGGATCCCACTGGAAAACCTCGATGAAGGACACTCCACCCTTCTGAGGGTTGTAACCAACAATCTCGCTAACGCTGAGAACCCTTCTCACGAGTTTTCCATCGGGTCTTCTGACAGCGCTCTGAATTACCACAAAATTCAGATTGTCAATGAACGTCTTTGGCACGCTTATTGGCTCAGTTGTCAGTCTCTGTATCAGCTTCTCAACGGTTGCAGCATGGAATGTGGACATAACGGGATGTCCTGTCTGCATTGCCTGAAATGCTATATTGCCCTCAACACCTCTGATCTCTCCTACCAGAATGTAGTTTGGTCTCTGTCTCAGAGCAGCCTTAAGCAGGTCGAACATTGTAACGTCACTCCCCCCTCCCTCTCCAATTTTGCCGGCTCTTGTAGAACCCCTTGTAACCTCTCTCGTCCAGTTCTTGTGCGGAACCTGCAGTTCGGGAGTGTCCTCAATAGAAACAACCTTTGCTTCAGGTCTGATGAAGGCAGTAATGGCATTGAGAAGTGTGGTTTTACCGCTTGCCGTTTCACCGCAGATGAAACCGCTCATACCCTCGCTGATGAGCAACCACAGATAGCCGGCAACCATGTAGTCGAGAGAGCCGAATTCTATAAGCTGCAGAACGCTGAAAGGCGTTTCATTGAACTTTCTGATTGTGAAGTTGCTCCCGTTCTTGCTTATATCGTTTCCGAAAACTATGTTAATTCTGCTTCCATCAGGTAGAGTTGCATCCACAATCGGGTCTTTGTATGTTACAGGCTTTCCTATCCTCTCTGCAAGCCTTATTATGAACTTGTTGAGCGTTTCCTCATCCCTGAACTCTATAACACTCTTCAAACCCTTGAATATCTTGTGCTCTATGAATATCGGCCCGAGACCGCTGCATGAAATGTCCTCAATGTACTTGTCTCTGATGTAGGGCTCAAGAATGCCGAGACCGACTTTGTCCCTGATCAGCGCGTACTCCAGCGCCTTGAACTGCTGCTGTGTTACCCTTAGCTTACTCCTGAAACCATTTCTGCTGTTTCTGAAGAATCCCACTTTTAGCCTTGGCAACAGCTTTACTTCACCCTTGCTATCTTCCATGAAAGAATTTTTGCCATTTTCATCGGTAATCTCGCAAATTTCCCTGAGAGCCTCTTTTAGAATCTTTATCTTCTCCTCGTTATCCTCAGGATCAAAGTCGATGTTGGTAATGTAATCGACAAGTCTTATCTCAACCTCTCTCAAAAGGGAGTCAACTCCGGTAAGCAGTGTTGGCTCGATGGGAATGTAGAAGTTCCTCATATCGTTTTTGTCTGGATAAATGTGGATGTATATCTGCTCATCTGCCGGATAAATCAGGTTGGGCTTGTCGAGATCACCGTGCTTCTTTCTATCGAGCTTTGGAGCAAATTTAGGTATGCCAATTCTGTCGAGGGGGAGAATATGGAGATACTCAAGAAGGTGAAGGTTTTTCTCAACTTCCTTTTTCATTCTATCCGGAAGCAGCTTGTATATGCCACAGGTTGCAATGTTTGAATGATCATGTTCCTCTTCCAGAGCTTTTGGCTTGAACGGAAAGTTAGCCACGACTCCGTTCTTCATACCCTTGGGCTTCAGGCTGAAGTCCAGCTTCTCGATGTTGCTCCCCATATCCTCCCCCCATCATTATTACAATTACTACTATTAACTTTACCTACGGCATGCTTGATATACTTTACTATGCCCTTGCCTCCGAGACTGGTATTATCTTGAGCCCGAATCCGGGATGGACTTCAAAGCTGACGATGTTGCCAGTCGTCTTTTTGGCCCCTCTTATTTTTGAAACTTCAAGCACGCTCACGTATCTGTCTCCAACCATCTCCTTCCTGAGGAAAAGGTGACAGTCGCAGGCAGATCTTATTCTCACGAGGGTATCTTCTTTGAAAGCATGCTGATGAAGCGTGATCAGAATTGTCTTTCCTGAATCGCAGAGATTTTTGAGTTTGGTCAGGAATTCAAGGACATCATCTTCCGTTGAGTAAGTTGTGAACATTGTTAAGGAGTCAATAATGACAATATTTTCCCTGATGGTTTTGATGTGATTTGCAACGAGGTTCAGTATGCTTCTCATCTGCTCCGTGCTCCAGTCAATTCCTTCAAGGTGAACTGGAAAAATTCTGAGGTATCCCCAGGCGTAGAAATCCGAGATGTCAAGACTTAGAGATTCCATCTGTCTCAGAAAGCTCTTAATCGTGTTTTCAGTAGTGTAGTATGCGATGTTGTTTCCGCTTATCAGCCCACCGTAAACGAACTGCTGGCAGAGAACGCTCTTTCCGGTGTCGTTCTCACCTTCTATGAGAGTTAGAGAGCCAAGAGGTATTCCACCACCGAGTCTTTTATCTATCTCGGAGTTTCCACTTGAAAGAATGTTCTTTTTCTTCTCCTCCTCAAGTTCCTTCAGACTTTCAACCACCTTACCACCCCCTCATGGAATCGTAAAATCAAAGCTATCGCAAATTGCGTTCGGTGTACAAACAAGCAGGACGTAACTGCCATTTGCAAGCGGCTGCGTGAGGTATGAGTCGAGCTTTGCAGTCTCATGCGGGTCAAATATGCCGGGGTTGATGAGCTCCTTAACTATGGCGTAGCCTGTGGAATTGAGGTAGAACGCCACCATCTCCCCGGTGTCGGTTTTACCGTAAATTATGGCATCAAACTCCGAGAGGTGCGGATACTTCTCCTCTCCCGTGTTCTTGAAGTAAGCCGTAATCATTCTGGTGGAATTATCGTAGCTTACGTTAACAATTCTCACATCACTCCTGAGCTTCTTCACTGCCATCTGGACAGCTTCTTTATAACTTTCAACGGAATACTCGGCTATTGTCGTGGAACCGGCAAGGAAGGTGTATGCAACCGCGACAATCACTGCCGTGGCAATTATGGCTGCAACAACTGTGTCGAAACCCATCTGCATCACCACGAGAAGTAGTCCGTTGCCTTAACCCCGTTGTAGAGAACAAAGGTCAGCATGTACTCATCCTGCGGCATCTGTTCTGCTTCTATGTTTTCGATTGAAATTCTCAGAGTTTCTCCCTTTTCCCAGTAGTTATCCCCATCACCGTTCTCTATTGCAAAAGATACGTTGGTGTTTGATGCTGTGAAGTGCAGGTAGGCAGAACTTGAGGTTAGAAATATGTCGCTCATTCGAATTAGATCAGCATGCAGTCTCGTGTTGCCCGTGTTCTTCACCCAGAAGTAAACGTTAACTCTTGATTGATCGCTGGAAACTTTAACGAAAATTATGTCTATATTTGTGTTAACCCTCTCGTTCAGGTTGCCCGATACTGAAGAGTATGAATGAGCCAGATCTTTAACAGTGGGTAAAATGACCATTATGGCAGCGGTAACCGCTACCACTGTAGCTATCATCAGAATCGATGTGGATATCACCTCCCTTGCCATCGTAATACCTCAGCGCAGCCGCTATCACGGCTTCACAGCCTCTTTTCCAGTATCAGCGAAAGCAGTTTTGAATCCATGCTCGTGTCTGTGGGATTCATGAGCTTGTGCAGTCTGTAGAGTTCAAGCAGCATATCCTCGAATCCATTGTTCAGAGCCACAAGTTCGGCAATCTTGCAGACAAAGTCCCTTGCCTCATCAGATATGTATCCCGCTGTTGCGAAAAGTTCAAGCATCAGCCTGAGCGAGTCGATGGTGTATTTCTCCAGCATACCCTTGACCCACTCCATCAGGTTGAACAGAGTTACAATGTCGTACTTAGTGAAGATCTCGGGCTCCTTTTTCTTAATCGTAGCTGCGGGTCTATCTTTTTTAACCTCAACAACCCCAACCTGAGTTTGCCCGCTCACAAAACCACCCTCTTCCGGCATCACCTCCCCATCAAAATCTGCCAGCTCATCAGTTTTCTGTTCTTCCGGTTTTTTCTCCTCAAAATCTCTCGATCTTTCGGTTTCCTCGGGTTCTGGAGGCTTTGGTTCTGGAATCTGAGCAGGAACAAACTGTATCTGGTGAACTGCAGGTTTCTGACTCACTGAGGATAGGGCACCATCTGCAAGGTTCTGAAGGTTCTGGAACGGATTTTCGAGGTTGTTGAGAGTCTCTCTCAGATCAAGCAAAAGCCTCTTCACGGATCCCTTCAGAACGTCGAGCTCCTTCTCAAGCTTTTCCAGTCTGCTCTCTGCTGTGTCTGCTTCGGCACTTGCCAGAATCTCGTCAATTGCTGACTGGTCGATGTCTGCCATGGGGATCACCTAAAAAATAAAAAAATTGGGAAAACTTTAGCGCAGCAGAACCATGACTTTATCGATGCTCGGCGGTGCCTTGAGTTCTATCGGATAAGCTGCCCCTATGGGCGGCTTGACTTCTATGATGAAGTTGTCGTTTGGATCAACATCGAACCCAGCAGCTTCAAGGTAAACAGTCACCTCGGCCTTCTCGAACTCTTCGAGGTAGTCGTCTTCCTGGTCTTTACCTTGCAGTGAGTAGACCCATCTTACGTAGTATTCTTTACTCCTGTTCGCTTCATCAGGCAATGATTTGTTGTATTTCAGCTCCTTGAAAGTCCCATCTGCTGGAACGAGCACAGTGATCAGGGTCTTGCTAAGGTCTATTGGCTGCCCTCCTGCGGCGAGCTGAAGCGTGAAAGTCACATTCGTTACATTATTATTCGTGGTATTCCCTATCGCCACTATTGATCCAACGATTTCCATGCTGCTCGTTGCCTGCTTTACTCCAGTGTGAACAACCTCCTGGCTCTTCTGCGTTGCGAAGAAGCCTGCTCCGAGCAAAATGTAGCTGAACACAGCAGCGACTGTAACGAACGCTATCAGCACGATCGCAGCTTCAAGACCCGTAAAACCCTTTTCATTCCTGAAGAACCTCATTTCCATCACCTCATACGTATGTCAAATTGGTGAAGCTCGGCGGCAGCTGCTTTGTTATCGTCAGCGGAGCTCCAATTGGCGGGCGGACTTCAATTGTTATTATTTCGTTCGGCGTTATGTCACCTCCCAAACTATCCCATCTGAGCTGATCATTATTATCCTTCAGGTCTATTATTATCTTGTACTTCTCATTAACTTCGACAACGTTGTCACCGTCACCCACGGTAACATTGTACCACCAGAGGCAATATTGCTTATTATCATTATTACCTGTCTCATCCTGGTTCATCTCGCACGCGCTCGAGTTGTAAAACACTTGCTGGTAACCTTCAGCGGTTGTTATCGCTATGGAAGTCTTGTTCAGATCAACTGGGCTTCCGCCTGCAGTCTGAGTTACGTAGAAGTAAATCCTGCCCACATTTCCGTTCGAGCCAGTTTGCCCGTTAGCTTCTGCGCTGCAGTTCAGGTAGATATACTGCCCGTCGAGCGTTAAGCTGCTCGAAGCCTGCTTTACTCCGGTGTCAACGACCTGCTTTGACTTCTGCGTTGTGTAGAAACCAGCGCCGAGCATGACGTAGCTGAAGACCGCTGCAACCACCACGAACGCTATCAGCACTATCGCCGCTTCGAGGCCCGTAAATCCTTTCTCATTCCTCCTCAAACCTCCCATACTCTCACCTCTTCCGGCATTGAAGGCTTTGAAGGTAAATATAAATAGTTTTTCTGGTATAATGAAATTTCTTTTTTCTAAGTTGAAATTTTCTTTATGAAATTTCAAAAGTGAAAATTGCCTAAGCGTCGCATCTGTCGAGCTCGTAGTTCAGAATCGCGATGCACTGATCGGCCATGAGGGATAGCCTTGAAACGCTTAGGATTCCCGTGGCAAATTCGAGGATCTTTTCCTCATCCTCTCTTTTGACTCCGAGATGGTCACCGAGGACGAAAAGCGAATCCCTCAGCTTTGAAACCTCTTCACGAATGTCCTTTCCATCCTCCCTGAGATAGTAGATCCTGTAGCTTTTTGAAAGTTCGGAAAGCAATTCATCGAGATTTTTTCTTGAAACGTGGACGCCGGAATTCACTTCCAGCCATTCTCCTGAAGGCCTGAAGCTGACAGCCTTCCTTATGTGTCCCGCGATGTTCCTCTCATCTGGAGACATCCTGCGAAGCTCATCGCTCCTGATCCTTATTGCTTTTGGAGGATCTGGTTTTCCGAGCAACAGCAGATACACCTCAACCCCCTTACGAATGGAATGGGAAAGAAAAAGAGCCTGAGAGACACATCTGCATAGCACGTCAACCCTTCCGGCTCCGGGAAGGTCGCTCAGATTGAATGGTCCGGTGAAGGCCTCGTTGCCTATTATCAAAAATCCCCTCATCAGAACTCCCCTCTGAGGATCCTGAGCGCAAATTCTTTGTTCTGTGCGAGATCGATGGAGTAGTTGTCCCAGAAAACGCAGGTTCCGAGCACTAGAACGTTTCCACTAACCGCTCCAAAAACACCTTTGCCGATTACAAAGGTCCTTCCACCGCTTACAGAGGCGGAACATGGCATCACGACCTCAAGCTCATCGCATTTTGCTACTGGGAACATCTCGTCTCCCGCATTTCTCTCGGGATCCTTCAGAACATCGTAGTTTATCGTCACTCCAAACTGCCTCGATACCCTGTTCACATTGGCCGCAACACCGTCGACGTTGGAGAAGTAGCCGGAGAGAACTATTTTCTTTCCCTCTTCAGCCCATTTCTTTATTCTCACCGCTTCGCTGCTTGTGAACCTTATCTCGGGGTAGTTGAACACGATCAGATCGTAATTTCCGAGCTTCTTGAAGCTCTTCACCTCGTCCATTTCAATTCCTTCCTTTTCTGCAATCCTGTTTAACTTGGAGAAGTAGTAATAGTCGCCTATGCTGAACTCCCCCTTAGCTATGCTCCACACGACCTTCATGCCTCTATTTTTATTCAGGGCAAAAAAAGTTTCTCGGAAATTCAGATCCACTCTGGGATCCTCTGCCTGCTTATCAGGTCACTTATCGTTTCGCGCTCCCTGATCAGAGCAGTTCTCCTGCCATGAACGATAACCTCCGCACACCTTGGCCTGCCGTTGTACTGGCTACTCATGGAAAATCCATATGCTCCAGCGTCAAGTATTGCTATTAAGTCCCCTTTTTCAATTTTCGGAAGCCTCCTGTCCCTTGCAAGCACGTCTCCGCTTTCGCAGATCGGTCCAACGATGGTGTAAATGTCCTCTTCCCCTCCCTCCTTGTTTGCGACCAGAACTCTGTGAAACGCTCCATACATCGCAGGTCTGATCAGCAGGTTGAACCCAGCGTCGACTGCTACGAAGTTCCTGTAGCCCTTTTTCACAGCATTGACCCTCGTCAGGAGTATCGTCGAGTTCCCCACAATGCTTCTTCCGGGCTCAAGCCAGAGCTTCGGCTCGGATTTTAGGCCAGAAAGGACATCTTCAAAGGCAGGCAGCAGGTCCCTCGCGAGGTCGTCTGGAGTGATCGCACCCTTCCCCTCGTAGTCTATTCCCAGTCCACCGCCCATGTCTATGAATTCCAGCTCAACACCGAGCTTTTCCAGCTCCTTGGCAATCCTGCCTATTTTTCGCATTGCACTTACAAATGGAGAAGTTTCAAGAATCTGGCTTCCGATGTGGCAGTGTATGCCCTTCGGGACCACTTTCTTCATGCTTAATGCGATCTCGTAGGCCTTTATCGCCCCCTCTTCTGGAATTCCGAACTTGGACTCCCTGAGCCCTGTTGCTATCTTCGGATGCGTCTTCGGATCTATGTCTGGATTTATGCGGAAAGCTATCTCCACTTCTCTTCCCTCTCTCTCCGCGATGTTCTCTATGCTATTAAGCTCGTCAAGGCTATCCACGCTGAACTTAACGCCAGCTGAGATACCCATTTCAATTTCCGAATCGCTCTTCGAGTTTCCGTTGAACAGTATCCTCTCCCTTTTAAATCCCGCTAAAAGTGCTAAGTATAGTTCTCCGGAGCTGAATACATCTGCACCGAAGCCGCTAGAAGCTATAATCTTCATCAGAGCGAGATTGTTGTTGGCCTTTACAGCGTATAGCTTCTCAGCCTCAGGGAACGCCCTTTTGTATGCCTCGATATTCCTTTCGAGCTGCGATTTCGAGGTTACGTATACGGGAGTGCCGTATTGCTCTGCTATTTTCACCGCAGATACGTCTTCAATGAAAAGAACTCCATCTCTTCTGGATAGCATAATTAAGAGAGCTCAACTCGGAGCTTCTCTGGATCGTAGGACCAGTCCGCTGGTAGCACGCCCACTTCCTTGTAGTAGCTCGAGAGCCTCCAGATCTTCGCCTCGATCAGCTGCAGCCCCCTTCTGTTGTGCAGGTCTTTCTTGTGCATCTCAAGGTGTCTCCTGAGGTTTAATGCCTTTTTTATGAGCGCCTTGAGGTCTTCCGGATACTTCATCTGGATTCCGTTGGCTTTCAGGATTTCGACTATTCTCTTACCCGTGATCTGCTTCACCGATGGGATACCGTAGCGATCGCGCAGGATCATTCCTATCTTCGAGGGCTCTAGGCCCTCATTGTAGAGCTCTATGATCTTTTTCTCAACTTCCTGCGCCGAAATCTCCACCCACTCTGGCGGTGAAGTGCGGTATACTCTCTTCGATCCTGACTTGCCTCTTCTGCTCTTGTGCATTCTTGCCATATCTACACCCTCCAGAGTAGGCTTTTTCATGGAATTTAAAACTTTTCATAGGAGCCTCATGAGCGGATATCGGAGTTTTTCATTCCATTCGAGAACAGCCTCCACCCTCTCGCCCTCGAATTCGACTGTAACCCTTGCCCTCAGCATCTCGGGTGAAAGGGAAGTATAACCGAAATCCGAGACATCCTTCAGCTTTTCTCTCTCGATTCTTACCTCAGCATCGACCACGTAGGGCTGAAGCTTCAGACAGCTTTCCATGGCTTTTTCAAGCAGTTCGACGTTCTTCTCCGACACTGGAACTCCTAAGAACTGGTGAAAAAGGGCACCAAGCTTTATTCCTGCCTCAAAAGAAGCAATCAACCTCTTCTCCATACTCTCACCGCAGGATATACTGCATAAAGCAAGGCTGCAAAGAGCAGCAGATAGCAGAGTTCGGAATAGAAGATTGCGAGCAGAAGGATTGTGCCTGCAATGGCGAGATATTTTCCTCCAATTCTCGGATACCTGATGTCGGAAACCATGAGGATTGAAAGGACGAGCGATGCTGAGGCAAGAAATTCGATGGGCATTTTTAACCTCAAAAGCGAGGTAATGGCAATTGCGCTCACACTCGTTGGAATTCCGACGAATTCATGGCAGTTCAATACGTTGAACCTTGCGAGTCTTAAAATGGAAAAAGCCAAGAGCAGAGATGAGAAGGCGAATAGCGAGGCATCTCGGATGAACAGAGCTATTGCAGGAAAGAGCCCGAAAGATATCGCATCTGCAAGCGAGTCGAGCTCTCGCCCTATTTTGCTCTTCTCGGTCTTTGAGGCAACCCAGCCATCAAGGCCATCTGCAATTAAAGCAAGATAAAAAAACGTGAAGCTTTTTTCGAAATCCTGAATAGCATAGACTACTGCAGAGAATCCAAATAAGGCATTAAGGACGCTCAGGGAGTCTGCAAGACTAACTTCTCGGAAAATCTTCATCCTTTACCGCCACCGTTTCTCCAGCCTTCACCTTTTCCCCGACCTTTCTGACGAATCTGAACCCCTCTGGAACTTCAAGCACAACTCGCGAACCGAAGCGGATGATGCCAATTCTGTCGCCTTTATTCAGCTTCTCTCCCTCCTTTACGTAGCAAACGATCCTTCTGGCAAATATTCCCGCTATCTGGATAACCCTGAAAATTCCATCCTCCGTCTCTATCACTATCTCGTTCATCCTGGGGTCTCTTATCCTTTTGAAGGCCGGCAAAACTCTCCCCTCTCTGAATTCGGTCTTCAATACTCTGCCGCTCACTGGAGATCTGTTAACGTGGCAATCAAACGGAGACATGAAGATTTCCATCCTGCCTTTTTCGATGTGGTCGATCTTTCCGTCGGCGGGAGAGACAACTCCTCCTCCGATCCTCCTTTCAGGGTCTCTGAAAAAATATGCAGTGAAAGCTGCAAAGAAGAGCAGTATCGGGGAGAGAGGGATGAAGAGGAGTAGCGAGATGAGGAAAAGGACCGAGATTAGGCAGAGTATCTTCACACCGTCCCGCTCAATCACCTTTAACACCCCTAATTATTTCCTCCTTCAGGGAATAAATTAGTTCCGTAAGCTCTGGTAGAATTCGGAATACCGCATAGGCAATGGCTAAAAGGGCGATGAAGGAAAAGAACTTTGCAACGACGTGGTGCGCTATATAAAAGCTGTTCTCTCCGAATAAAGAGTATGAATGGCTTACGAGAACGAAAACGTTCCTGAAAAGGTTGAGGAAGTAGATCGTTGGAACGGAAATTGCGAACGCCTTTAGCTTTCTCCTCGCCTCAGCATTTATCCCGAGGGTTGCACCGGCGAATAGGGCCATGCTCTCTATGGCTGTACATGCTAAGATTATCTCCACTGAGCTTCCATTAAGCTCCAAAATTCTTCTCTGAGCTGTAATGGAGTATCCAAGCGTTTTTCCAAGTGCCGCCGAGAGAAATGCTGTGGTCCCGATGATCGCATCGTTAAGCGGGGATATGAAGACGAATGGGAAGTAGAAGATGCAGGCAAGTGCGGAAAAGGCTGTAACTTCGTGGAACGTCGGGGAGTTCCTCGAGATAATTGCCTTGGCCATTAAAATGAAAAATAGTGTACCGAGGCAGAAAATGCAAAAGTTCACGTAATCTTTGCTTTGGAGGAATTCAAATGCCTTTAAAAGGCAGGCAAAAGAAAAAAGGAGCCACGCAAAAGCCCCAATTTCTACTCTTTCTCTTATAACGTAGAGCAGCATCGGAACAACGCTCAGAGAGGCTATGGATTCCGGTAACATTACCACGCCTTATTTCGGGCAGGATTTTAAGCTTTGCCGAAAATTTTAAAAATCCTGATTTCGGATAGGATAGGATGGAAAGTGCCAAGTTGGTGGAGCTTTTGCTAACCGCAGAGATCTTCAACAGATATGAGAACCTGAGCGAGAGCGACATACCAAGGGAGATAAGAAAGGCCCTTTACAGCAAGGGGTTGCTGAGGAGGCCAATAATCGTGAAGGAGGAAAACGCGGTGAGATATTCCGGCAAGGTCGTCAACTCCTTGCCATTCGTCGACTTCAATCCGATGACGAAGCAGTTCAGGATAACCTCCTTAGAGCTTGCGGTTAAATGGCTCGCTTCGAAGGGCATTGAGCTGATAAGGAGAAATCCCGTGCTTGCATACTACTACGAGAACTTTGACTCATTGGATGTTTCATACGAGGAGGCGAAAAAGGCTAATCCACCGGCCCACGGCGACAAGGAGTGGCTTACTAGCGTGATTGCGGAGCTCAGCAAGGCTGAGGATACGAAGGAAATGCTCGATCTCGTGAGAATATTTTCTCCAGAGGAAATAAACGTCGATTTCGACTCGATAGCCCTCAGCGAGGAGCAGATCGAGGAGGTGCGGAAGATAGAGATCGCCCTAAGCGAGAAAGAGTATCTGAGAAAGATTGGCCTTGTCGACATAGGCAAGATCCTCTTTATCGGACCTCCCGGAACCGGAAAAACGACCACAGCGAGGGCTTTGAGCAGGAAGCTCTACCTTCCACTGCTTGAAGTGAAGCTTTCGATGATTACAAGCCAGTATCTCGGAGAAACATCCAAGAACATCGAAAAGGTTTTTGAAATCGCCAAGAAACTGAGTCCCTGCATCCTCTTCATTGACGAATTCGACTACGTTGCGAAGATGAGGACGAGTGATGAGCATGCTGCGATAAAGAGAGCTGTAAATACACTGCTGAAAGCCATCGACGACATAAACCTCGTAAACGATGGAGTTCTTCTCATCGCAGCCACCAACCACCCATCAATTCTTGATCTGGCGGTTTGGAGAAGATTTGACAAGGTTCTTGAGTTTCCAGAACCTGAAGAGAGGTTGAGAAGGAAGATATTCGAGATCTTCCTTGAAAAAGTCGAGGGCGATTTCGACATAGACGAGCTCGTCAAAGAAACCGATGGTTTCACGGGGGCAGACATAAAGCTCGTGGTAAGGGAAGCGGTGCTCAAGGCCTTGCTCGAGGGACGTAAGAGGATAACACAGGAAGATCTGATTCTCGCGATAGAGGAAATAAAGAGCAGGTTCAGGATAAGAGTTCGCGAAGCATGATTGTCAGGTTGCTTGGCACGGGAGATTCTCCCGGCACTCCTGTGCTGAACTGCCACTGCAAGACATGCGAGGATGCGAGAAGAAATGGGTGGGAAAGGAAGAGGTTTTCGATTCTCGTTAAAAACGCAGGTAAGATAATTCTGATAGACACATCCCCAGATCTGAGAAGGCAGCTGCTCGACAACGGCATAGAAAGGGTTGATGCGGTGATCTGGACTCATCCGCATTTCGACCACTTCGGTGGCTTTAGCGAGTTCTACAGGGTGCAGGGAAACGTCGAGGTCTTCACCACCCCGCAAATCCACGAGAGCATAGGAAAATACCTGCACTTCCTCAGCTACAGGAGGAAGGAAGTCGAGGTTTACGAGAAGTTTCAGATTTCCGGGATTTCCTTCACCCTTTTCCCCGTCAATCATCCCCCGGTCGACGCGGTTGGTGTAAAGCTTGAGTGGAATGGCTATAAAGTTGTGATAACTGGAGACACGAACATCGAAATTCCTGAAAGGAGCGTTGAGGAAATGAATAAACCAGATCTCTTCATAGCCGACGCAATTGCCCCGAGCGGGAAATTCAAGAAGCACATGAACGCCAAGGAAGCTCTATCTCTGGCAGAAAGGGTCGGGGCAAGAAGGGTCATCCTTACGCACCTGGGCCATTTCTTCCCACCCCCAAAGATTGCAGTTCGCCATTATCCTGTTGGCGAGGATTACCAGACCTTCTCTTTCAGAGAGGGGACTCTCGATGAATTCCTTGGGGATTGACATAGGTGGTGCAAACCTGAAGGTTTCCGATGGTACGGAGCACAGGATAATTTATTTTCCGATGTGGAAGAGGGCCCGGGAGCTTAAAAACAAGCTAAGAGAGCTTGCAATGGAATTTGGGGCAGATAGAGCAGGAGTCGTAATAACTGCCGAGCTTGCAGATGTCTTCAAAAGCAAGAGGGAGGGGATACAGTACATCGCGGGGATTTGCAGCGAGGTATTTGCAGAGGTCCTCTTTCTCGATGTTGAGGGTTGCCTGAAGAAGGAAATAGACGATCCCATGAAATTCTGTGCGAGCAACTGGATGGCATCGGTCTCGTTTCTTGTGAATGAGGGCTTTAAAGACTTCCTTTTTGTTGACATTGGTTCCACAACAACCGATTTGATTCCTGTGAAGGATAGGCCCACAGCAGGAAAAACGGATTTTGAGAGGCTGAGAAGGGGCGAGCTAATCTACATGGGAGTTCTCAGGACACCTGTATTCTATGTTCTGAAGCGCTTTGAAGGCGCTTATCTTTGTCCAGAATATTTTGCAATCACTGCAGACGTTTTCAGAGTTACGGGCGACATAGGAGAAGAGGATTACAACTGCGAAACGCCAGATTCAGCAGGAAAAAGTGTTGAGGAGTGCATGCGCAGGCTTTCGAGAACGGTTTGCTGTGACCTTGAAGAATTGGGTGAGAAAAAGGCAAAATTGCTGGCATTCAGGGCAAAAGAAGCCATGATAAGAATTTTGCGGAGAGAGATTGTGGCCAGGCTTTCCGAATGGGATCTTGAAACTGTCCTTGCCTGCGGCATTGGAGAGTTTCTGGTCGAGAGGGCATGCGAATGCATCAGGCTTTCAGAAAAATATGGAACCGCGTCGAAGCTCTTTCCAGCCTTTGCAATGTCAAGGCTTGTCGAGAAGGCTTGAGAAGTATATCACTTCGCAGGAATGCTCGGCGTAGCAAGCTCTGTTGAACGCCTCTCTTAGGTCTTTTCCGGCAGCATAGATTCCGTGAGCCTTTGCGATCGCCACACCCTTTTTACTAACCTCTTCCGAAATTCTCTCTGCATAGCCTTGGCTTCCGAATTCATCGCTTATAACGCTGATCTCCCCCAAGAAAAGCTTTCCTTCGAGGTCCACTGGAACGATCTTGCTCATTTTGAGGCTCAAAACGACGTTGAAGACTCCGTGACAGTGGATCACGGCGTTGTAGTTGCTTCTCTCGTAAATCTTCAAATGCACTAAACGATCCCTCGAAGCGCTAAGGTGCTCTATTTCAACGAACGAATCCACGGACAGGGAATTTAGATTCGCACCGGATCTCGTTATCATTATTTTATCTCCATCCCTGAAGCTAAGGTTTCCGCTTGCTCCGTCGACAAGTCTGGACTGGAAAAGTAGTTTTCCGACTTCTATTGCAGTTTGCATCATGAATGCGAATCAACGAAACCTTTAAAAATCTTTGTTTTAACTAACTTCAGTGCCCGGATGGGCTATTTTGGGTGGATCTATGGAAATGGAAGGGAAGATATATAAGGGAACGACCACGGTAGGTCTGGTCTGCAAGGATGGAGTCGTGCTCGCCACCGAGAAAAGAGCTACCATGGGTAATCTGATCGCGAGCAGGACTGCAAAGAAGATCTATCAGGTTGCCGACAGAATTGCAATGACGACTGCGGGAAGCGTAGGGGACGCGCAGTTCCTTGCAAGAATTATAAGGATTGAGGCGAGCCTTTATGAAATAAAGAGGGAGAAAAAGCCAACGATAAGAGCCATAGCAACCCTGACATCGAACCTGTTGAATTCATACAGGTACTATCCGTACCTCGTCCAGCTTCTGATAGGTGGCGTTGACGAAGAGGGAGCGAGAATATACTCCATCGATCCCATTGGAGGAGCAATCGAGGAAAGGGAAATCGTTGCCACAGGAAGCGGTAGCTTTACGGCTTACGGGGTTCTCGAAGACCGCTTTACACCTGAGACGACGACGGTTGAGGCTACGGAGCTGGCAGTGAGAGCAATAGTTTCTGCGATGAAGAGGGATTCAGCTTCGGGCGACGGAATAGATGTCGTGAGGATCACGGAAAAGGAGTACAGGCAGTTAGAGCCTGAGGAGATTGACAGGATAATCTCGAAGTTTAAAAAGTAGTGAGAGATGGTTGAGCTGGATGAATTAAAGAAAAGGATAAGGGAACTCGTTCCCGAGAATGTAAGGATTAAGGATGTAGAATTTGAAGGGCCGCTGTTGGTAGTCTACATTGAGAATCCACAGGAAATCGCTGGGGTGGACATAATAAAGAGGCTGGCGAAGGAGCTGAGGAAGAGGATAGTTATAAGGCCCGATCCGAAGATTTTGAAGCCGAAAAGTGAGGCAGAGGAAATAATAAGGAAGATCGTTCCACAGGAGGCCAAGATTTCGAGCATAAGCTTCGACGATGAAAACGGAGAGGTTCTGATAGAGGCTGAGAAGCCGGGGATCGTCATAGGAAAGCAGGGAGCAACCTTCAGAGAGATAATGAAGGAAGTTGGCTGGAGTCCAAGAGTTGCTAGAACTCCGCCTATAAGATCGAAGATCATTGAAAGCGTAAGGGGGTATCTTGCAAGTGTTCGTGACGAGAGGAAGGAAATACTGAGGAGGGTTGGTGAAAGAATACATCGAAGGGTACTCGTCGACGAGAACTGGGTGAGGGTAACGTTCCTCGGCGGATGCAGGGAGGTTGGCAGGAGCTGCTATCTGCTTCAGACGAGGAACTCAAAGGTTCTAATCGACTGCGGGGTTAACGTGAGCAACGTTTCTGAAACCCCTTACCTTTACCTTCCCGAAGTTCAGCCGCTCGATTCCATCGATGCCGTGGTGATCACGCATGCCCACTTGGACCACTGCGGTCTTGTTCCGCTGCTCTACAAGTATGGCTACAACGGCCCAATCTACACCACGCCTCCGACGAGAGATCTAATGGTTCTGCTGCAGCTTGATTTCATAGAGGTAGCAGGTAGGGAAAATGAGGCGATATACAGCTCGGCAATGGTCAGGGAAGCCTTAAAGCATACAATAACTTTGGAATACGGGGAAGTTACAGACATAAGCCCCGATCTGAGGCTCACATTTTACAATGCAGGCCATATCCTCGGTTCGGCAATCGCGCACTTCCACGTTGGAGAAGGCCTCTACAACGTGGCCTTTACGGGAGATTTCAAGTTCGAGAGAACTAGGCTTTTCGATAAGGCCACGAACGTCTTTCCGAGACTGGAGGCACTCATAATGGAGGCGACCTATGGTGGTGCGGAAGACTTCCAGCCACCCAGGGCTGAGGCGGAACAGAAGCTAGTTGAGGTCATAAATTCAACGATCGAAAACGGCGGCAAGGTTTTGATCCCGACCTTTGCGGTAGGAAGAAGCCAGGAAGTAATGATAGTTCTCGAGGAGGCCATAAGGGAGAAGAGACTCAATGAGGTGCCGATATACATCGATGGAATGATTTACGAGGCAACTGCGATACACACAACCTATCCGGAGTATCTTAACGCAAATCTGAGGGATTTGATCTTCTACAACGGAATTAATCCCTTCATAAGCGAGAGCTTCGTCAAGGTTGAAACGAGTTCGAAGAGAGAGGAGGTCATAAACGATCCCTCTCCATGCGTGATTGTATCTCCTTCGGGAATGCTTAACGGTGGCCCCGTGATGGAATACTTCAGACACCTGGCGTCGAACGAGAAGAACACGATAGTATTCGTGGGCTATCAGGCCGAGGGCACACTCGGAAGAAAGGTGCAGAAAGGCTGGAAAGAAGTACCGTTTCCATCAAACGGTAAGAGAGAAGTTGTGGAGGTAAAGATGCGCGTCGAAACGGTTGACGGATTCTCTGGCCACTCTGACAGGAGACAGCTCGTCAATTACATCAGATATCTTAACCCCAAGCCCTCGAAGGTAATAACGGTTCATGGTGACGAGGGGAAGTGCATAGATCTCGCCTCGACGATTTACAAGACCTTCAAGATCGAAACGAGGGCACCACTGAATCTGGAATCGATTAGATTCTTCTAAATCCCGAAATAAACTTTTGACGCTGTAAATGCAAGAGAGAATGCGATAAGAGGCGCGAAAACCCAGTTCGCGACCACTTCCTGGATTTTTTTGAAATTTACTGTTCTTGCACTCTTCACCAGTCCCACAGAAGAAATTCCTCCTATAAGAGCGTAGGTGGTGGATACGGGCATTCCGAAGAGTGTGAAGATGTAAACACAAATCCCTGCGCCGAAATGTGCTGAAAAACCAGTCTTGGGGTCTATACTCGTTATACCCCTACAAAGAGTCTCGGAAATTCTCCTGCTCAACGCAAGCGCTCCTAAGGAAATTGATACTGCGCCGAGAACTGAGATTAGATTCAAGTCTTTTTTCGTGGCCATAAAGGGGGCAATTGCTGTTGCAAGTTCGTTTGCCCCCATATTGTAGGCTATCAGCATTCCTGAGCAGAGCAGCAGAATTCTGAGAAATTTTTCGAATTCTAAAACGCCGAACTTTCTTGAAACCCGTTCTATCGAAATTAGTAGCAGAATTGCCAGAATCCCTGCGAGTAGCGGAGATAAAATCCATGAGATGACGATTTCGGCCAAAGTTTTAAAGCTCAACTGAGTTCCAAAGGCGATTCCTGCTCCTGAAAGACTTCCAACAATCACCTGGTGAGTCGAAACGGGAATTCCGCGGATGTTCGTGAAAACGACGATTAAAGCTGAGATCATCAGCGCCATCGCCGAGATTGCGACGTTCGTTTCCACGAGATTTTCTCCAACAGTCTTCATCACTCTGCTTCCCTGAAGGTTAAGTCCGATGAGAACAAGGAAGAAGAGAAGAATCGCCGCCTTCCTGACGCTTATGATTCTGCATCCGATGCAGATTCCAAATGCGTTTGAAGTGTCGTTGGAGCCGATGCTGAATGCTATGAGCAGAAAGGCGAAAAGCGGGAGAAGTTCGAGCATGAACTAAAGACTGAGCACGATAACCTGCAGCGTGTCCATCGTGTCCTCAACGACGTCGCTTATCTCCTCTATGGACTCAATGAAGTTAAAAGTGAACAGACCATCCCAGAATTCGATATCTCTGCTCCTCAGACTTTCGAGGGCTGAGTGCTTCATGTTATCCGCCTCTTTCTCGAGCATCCTCACCACTATTGCCGCCTCTTTAAGCTTTTCTGGATCTTTGAAGAACTCTATGAAGTTCTTGGACATGATCTTGCAGAGAAGCACGTTTATCTCGAGAAGTCTGCCCACTTCAATGGAGGAGCGGATAAAATCGAGATCGTTTATTTTTCTGCAGTACTTTCCCGCCTTGTCCACGGTGTTGAGAATGTCGTCGACGTCCTCAACAAGGCGCAGAATGTTCGACCTGAGGTAGGGTATAAAGGCCCCCTTGTATATGATCCTCGCGGTCTCCCTTCTCAGGTCGTCCCCGTCTCTTTCGATTCTTGAAATCTCTTCCAGGATGGATCTATCCTTCTCCATCACGGCTTTCTGAAGAATCTCGCAGGCGATCGGCGAGAGCTTCAGCATGGCCTCGATGTTTCCGATAACCCTCTCTTCCGCCTTCATAACAGCCTCCCTATCAAGTAGCCACCTATAACCTCTATCAGGCTTACATATCCGATTATCTTTTCGCCCTCTTTGACAAACACGTTCGAGACCTTCGATCTCTCCATCAAAGCGATGACTTCCTTCAAGCTCGCTCCTTTTTCAACCGCGATTAGGGGTTTTGATGCTATTTCGTGGGCTTTGATGTTTTCAGGGTTTGCATCCTTTGCTAGGCACCTGTAGACTATGTCCCTTATGGTTATGACTCCGTAGCTCCCGTCCTTGAGTTTTACGACCACTACCCGAATCCTCTTGTTCACGATCTTCTCGATCACTTCCAGAACGGGCACATCTGGCTCAACGAACTCGACCCTACTGTTCATCACTTCTTCGACCCGCATAAGGCAAGGAGAGATGAAATCTTTATAAGCTTTTGCAACCTCTGAGGGTTCATGAAGAGTGAGATCGTGAAAAAGGGAACTGACAGGGTTGCGCATCGAGCTCTGCTGAAATCCCTCGGTGTTCTTGATGAGGACTTCGAAAAGCCCTTCATAGGGATCGCGAACGCTTACAGCACAATTGTCCCAGGTCACATGCACCTGGACAAGATCACGAACGCGGTTAAGGAAGGCATCTGCTCAGCGGGCGGAGTGCCATTCGAGTTCGGCATAATCGGCATTTGCGATGGAATAGCAATGGGTCATCGTGGGATGCTCTTCTCTCTTCCTTCGAGGGAGATCGTTGCAGACAGCATCGAGGCGATGGTAGAAGCTCACGGCTTTGATGGCCTCGTCGTGGTGGCGAGCTGTGACAAGATCGTTCCTGGAATGCTGATGGCAATGCTTAGACTGAACATCCCTGCCATCGCCGTAACAGGCGGTCCGATGCTGTCTGAGAGGGTCAAGGGAGAAAAGGTATCTATAAAGGACGCCTTTGAGGCTGCAGGGCTTTACAAAGCCGGAAAATTGAGTGAAGCCGAATTGAAGCTTTACGAGGACTTCTGCGCACCCTACTGTGGTAGCTGTCAGGGGCTTTACACTGCAAACACGATGCAGATCCTCACAGAAACTCTTGGCCTGAGTCTTCCTTACTGCTCCACCTCCCCCTGTGCGTCTTCAAGAAAGCTTAGAATTGCGAAAATGAGTGGTAAAAGGGTTGTAGAGCTTGTTAAGTCTAATATCCGACCCTTAGACTTCGTCACCGAGAAATCCTTCGAGAATGCTGTCACGATGGACATGATGATCGGTGGCTCAACAAACACGGTGCTCCATCTCCCAGCCATCGCGAGGGAGGCAGGGGTGAAGCTAAGGATTGAGAAATTTGATGAAATCAGCAGGAAAACTCCGCACATCGTTCTGCTAGATCCTGCAAGCAAGGACACCGTAGCCGACCTCGATGAGAGCGGCGGAGTCCCCATGATCGTCAAGAAGATGAGAGAATACTTCAGCAATGAGATGACGGTTAGCGGTAAAAGGCTTTACGAGATCGCGGAAGGCGCGATATTAAGGGGCAGGGACATAATAATGGCAGAGAAACCATACCGCAGAGAGGGAGGAATAGCGATTTTGAGAGGAAATCTTGCGAGCAGCGCAGTTATTAAAGCTTCAGCAGTTCAAGAAGACATGCTAAGATTTGAAGGAAATGCGAAAGTCTTCGATGGCGAGGAGAACGCTCTGAAGGCGATTCTGAACAACGAGGTCTCCGAGGGAGACGTGGTCGTGATAAGATACATGGGGGCAAAGGGTGCCCCAGGAATGCCCGAAATGCTTCTACCAACAGCTGCAATTTCAGGAATGGGTTTGCAGAGGGTCGCGCTCATCACCGACGGAAGGTTCAGCGGGGCGACGAGGGGGCCATGCGTCGGTCATGTCGTTCCGGAGGCAATTGAAGGAGGCCCTATAGCGCTTCTGAGAGATGGGGACACAGTTTCCATCGACATTCCAGCAAGAAAGCTCGATGTGAAGCTCAGCGAGGATGAGCTGAGAGAGAGAAGGGAGAGATGGAAACCGCCGAGGAGAGAGCTGCAGGGATATCTGGCAAGGTATTCGAAGCTCGTGAGCGGTGCTGAGGATGGGGCCGTACTTCTCTAATTCGTATTTTATTGAGTTGGGCTTTTCGACCCTAATCTTTGTCGTGGTATTGCTAACACTGCTGGTAATAATTCCGGGATTCTTCATATGGCTCTCTCTCGCATTGATCGGTAATAGGAGACCGCTGCTGAAATGCGGGATTGCAAATCTCGTTGCATTTGTCGCTTCAGCATTTATTACATTTGTTCTGTCCATGATTCCGCCTCTGATCCTGCTGTCTCCCCTCGTCTTCATCCTCTTGTATCTCTGGGTTTTCAAGGAATTGCTCGATCTTGGCTGGCTTCATGCATTCATCGCAGTCGTACTGAGCGTAGGCTGTGTAATGCTTCTATCTGCCATTTTCGGCTTTCTCTTCGCCTTCTTTAAGCCACTGTGGATCCCTCACAGGTTTTAGCTGAAGAGGGGCACTCTTGAGCGATCTTCGAGTTCCAAAGCTTTTAGCCATATTTTCCTGCAGCTGCAATCCACATCGAGCAAGCTTGTATCCTGTGTGACCGAGAACAGCCTTATGGCACTGACTATTTCCCTGTCGCATCTTCCGCAGTTGTGTGGCCCCCTTATCTTGCCACCAGCCACAGGATCACAGATTATCTCACCAGAAACATTCCTGAGAACTTCCAGTGCGCTCCAGAGCCAGGGAGGTCGATAAAGGCCCCTTTCCCAGAGTTTCTCTACTAAAGTACCCTTCTGAATGTTCGTTAAATTTATGGAAATTACGTCCGCGAGGTTCCTGACTTTTTCAGTCGACTCGAGCAGGTCGTTGATAGCTTCTCTTTCGGAAAGAAATGGAGGCTTTAGCAGGAGGTAGCACTTAACCCTTAAACCTTCCCGCTTCAGTATTTCGGCAGCTTTTGTAAAATCGGAGAAACTGAATCCCTTGTTTATGCAGTGCTCCCTTATGAAGTCGTTTGCAGTCTCAAGACCTATGCCGACTTCCACCTCCAAGCCCCTGAAATCTCTAAGCTTTTTCGAGTCGATGAATTCAGGCCGGGACTCGATGATGAGTTTCTTAACACCTAATTCTCTGCAACGATCGAGAAAATATGCTCTGAGCTCTGTAGGTATCTCCCTTTCATCTAAGAAGCTACCGGAAGTGAAAACTTTTAGAATTCTTATCTCTCCGAGCTTATCGAGAACCTCATCGAGCTGTGATTTCAGGAATTCATCACTTAAAGCCCTCGATTCGCTCCAGTAGCTGCACATGTAGCACTTTTTCCAGAAGCAGCCCCTTGTCGTGATTATCGCGGTAAGGCAATCCTCCAGATTTCCCCTAAATCTCTCCTTTTCCTTCCAGAGCTTAGGCATAGACTCTCCTGAACCTCAGCCTGTCCCCAATCAGCAGGCCAGTGGCGAGACCTGTTAGGTGCGCGATGTATGCAACTCCGGTGCCGAAGACGTGAGCTGTTGTCAGCATGAGCATGCCCAGGTCGTATAAAGCGAAGATGAGCAGTGCAAGTCTGATGCCGATAGGGATCGGAATGGGAAAGATGATGATCTTGATACCCGGTGCGATCATCGCGAGGCACCCCATTACTCCAAATATCGCACCTGAAGCGCCCAAGGCTGGAATGAAGCTCTCTGTGGCATATGCATAGGCGATGTAGGCAAAATTTCCTGCAATTCCGGAGGCAAAAAAGACCTTGAGATATCCTCTCTCTCCGAGCAGTCTCTCGAGCTCTGCTCCAAAGAATAGAAGAACGAAGCTGTTTATGAAGAAGTGCCATAACTCGACGTGGAGGAAGATGCTCGTGATTATCTGCCAGGGTTTCTCAAGAAACTCTGCGGGATGAAGTGCGAAAAGACTGACTGCATGGTAGGGGGCAAAGATTGAGCCGAGGAAGAAGAGCAGGCATATGAAGAGAACCACATTGTTCGCACCGTATGGAAGCAGTCCCTTCCTTTTGTAGACAACGATATCGGGTTCCACAAAAAAATGAAGTGGTGTGATTTAAAAACCTTCTTAAAGTTGATACTTCCCCCTGAACTTCTTCAGAATTGCTCCGAGTTTCTGCGACTCCATTATGTTTCCCTGTATCTTGTACTTGCCCATCATGAAACTCGCTACGGGGTCCTCCTTGCCCCTCAGAACGTTGAGCCAGAAGTCTGGTTTAGCCACAATTGTGAACTTGGGACTTGGATGCTTCCCTTCCTTGAACTCACACTTTCCGTCGGGCATGTATTCAACGTAGAATTCCTCACCGTCCAGAACATACTGCACAACTCCCGTCCAGCCACCCATGGCCTTCTGCATCTCCGGATCGCCGTTCTGGATGTCGCACATCTTTTTAATAACTTCCTTCGCCTCACTCATAGGATCACCGAGTTTAAAATTGTAAATTCATGAATATAAAGGTTGTGATTTTTTCGAAAAGAAACAGCTTTAAAGGGTCAAAAAGTTAACGATTAATAATACCCTACCCTTCATCGCCGAGCACGAGCTCCCTCAATTCGGGACTCGGAGTTCTCTTCTTCGTGAAGATGTCTCTGACAAGAACGATATCTCCAACTGCCCTTACGAGCCTGTATGGAATTACGACTCCCCTCGAACTCTTATCGATTAGAGCCTTGTTGTAGTCCACGATCACGAGCCCGGTTATCGTGTTGCTGTCGCTGTCGATGATCGCATCCTCAACTCTGCCAACGTATCTTCCTTCATCCGTAAAAACCCGCATCCCAAAAAGTGCAGTGATTTCTCCACTCATACCCATGCATACATTTTTGGGACTCAATATATTAATTTTTTCATACTACCGAAAGAACCTACGGAAGACCTCGAGTTCCCAATCCTTATATGTCCATTCCTCAAAATTTTGCTATGCACTCCATAGTCTGCGAAGACGTCTGGATGGTCTACCGCTCCCTTTTCTCCGAAAAGGTGGCTTTAAGCGGAATTTACTTGAAAATTCCGAGTAACAGAATTTACGGCATTCTCGGTCCTAATGGTGCAGGAAAAACAACTCTAATCTCTCTGATGGCGACTCTGCTTAGACAAACGAAAGGTAGGATTGAGGTGCTCGGCTATGACACCCTCAGAGAGCTCAAGGAGATAAGAAAAAGAATAAACATCGCGAGCGGAAATCCGAATCTGATCTGGAGTCTTACAGTTTACGAGAACTTGCGATACTACTCACTCCTTTACGGGATCAATGATAAAAAAGCTGTGGAGGAGCTCATAAGAGAGTTCGAGCTCGAGGAATTTCGCGATGTGGAGTTCAACAGGCTTTCAACGGGAAACAAGCAAAAGTTGATCCTCGCAAGGGCTTTTGTAAACGATCCAGAGCTTGTTTTTTTGGATGAGCCGACGAAGGGTCTTGATCCGCCAGTTGCAAGAAGGCTGAGGGAAAAGATTCGCTCCTTGCAGAAAGAACTGGGAATAACCGTTGTTCTTACGACTCACTACATGTCAGAGGCGGAAATGCTCTGCGATCGAATTGCTTTCATCAACAGGGGAAAAATAGTGGCAGAAGGAACAAAAGAAGAGCTCAAGAGAATGCTGAAGATGAGAGACAAGATTACCATAGAAATCGATGCAAATATCCCAAATTTAAGTATTGAAGGCGTTTTTGCGGTCGAGAGAGACGGAAACCAGCTCTCTTTCTACGTTGATTCTGCTGAAGCCAGGATATGGGATATAGCGAAGGAGGTTGCGAGGTTCGGAAGGATCAAAAATATATCCGTAAAGGAGGTTGATCTTGAGGATGTCTTCAACGAACTTGCGAAGTGAGGTCTACAAGATCCTCGGATTCACGTACAGAAACTACATAATAACGAAGAGGAACTTTTTCACACTCTTTGAGACCCTCTTCTGGCCCATAATCGGCCTGATATCTGTTGGGCTTATGGGAGCTTATTTGAGCCTTGAGGAAAGATATCTGGCCTTTATTCTCATCGGAGCAGTAACCTTGAGCATCCTTCAGGTTTCGCAGCTCGACGTTGCCTACGTCCTTTTATTCGACATCTGGAGCAAGAGTTTGCGTTACACCTTCGTAACTCCAGTTTCAATATTCCACATGATATTCGGCGCCTGGCTTTTCGGTTCCTTCAGAGGCTTAGTTGCCTTTCTCATCCTTGCGTTATCTGGAAAGTATCTGTTTGATCTGAACCTGCTAATCGATCCGCCTTCCCTGCTTCTCTTTCTCCTCGGGATCTTTCTCAGCGCGATGATCATCGGAACGCTCACCTGCTCGCTACTTCTTATATTCGGTTATAGAGCAGAAGTTGCTGCCTGGACTCTTACTGCGATCTTCATGCTTCTCTGTGGAATCTACTACCCTGTTACCCTGCTACCTGCCGGGATCAGAGAAATAGCATATGCAATTCCGCTAACACATTTTCTGGAGTTTTACAGGAGCTTCTACGGTTTCTCTCCAAGCACGAGCAATCCCGCATTGCTTGGCTACTCTCTAAGCTTTTTATTCCTGATTCTTCTGTTTCTGATTCTAATCTGGGCCTCGGAAAGAGCGAGAAAAAAGGGAACAGTCACGCAGTTCTCGGAGTGATGACAAGGCTTTTTAAGGAAAACGCGAAAGAGATCCCATGGAAAAAAGATGCTCCAAGTGCAACAGCTGGTTACCCCACATTCACTATTCCTATATAGGCTACTGCTGCAGGAAAGGAGATGTCAGCCACCATGAGTATTACTGCGAGTTCTTTTCGGAATTAAGCTTCGAAGAGGAATTTCTGTGGTGTGAAAGCTGCAAGGTTTTAATAAGTCAGGAAGAACTTGAAGATCATCTTTCTCGCGGGCATTGCCTTTTCAGAGGTGTCTTCGTAGACAGAGATTATAGGGAAGAGATCTATGAAGGTTGATCTTAGCTTTGTGATCGGAGGCTTTCAGGGAGGGGGCGTGGAATCTGCAGGGCAGATAGCCGTCAGGGCCTTTGCGATGAAGGGGTACGATGTGCTGGGAAGCAGAGAGTATCACAGCAACATAATCGGTGCACACAGCTACTATCACATCAGGGTCGGTGGAAAAGCTCTTCAAATGCCCTTAGATGCGTTGATAGCCCTTGATGCTGAGAGCGTTTTTACGCATTTTCAAAACATGAAGGATAATGGAATTCTGATATGCGATCTGAGCAGTCTGGAAAAGAAAGCCTCGCAGATCCCCTCGATGAGCAAAGCCCTTAAGAAGAGAATTGAGCTTTCTTATGGCGATTTTCCCTTAAATCAAATTCTTGAAAAGCTTGAATTCAGACTGATCGCACTTCCGATGGCGGAATTGCTTAAGAGTTTATCCAAATCCGTTGAAAAGCCTTTGAGCTCCGTTTCAAGAGCACTGAATGTTATTGGCACATCTGCAGGACTTTATCTCCTAGGAGTAGACGAATTCACGATAAGAAAAGCGATAGAAAAACAGTTTCGAGATTCCGATGTCAACCTGAGGGCGATGGAAATCGCGATCGAGGAGGTGAAAGGCGAGAAAAGGGGGGAAATACCCTCTGTAGAAAAAAAGGAAAATCTGATTGTTAGCGGAAATGAAGCGGTTGCGATTGCAAAGCTTCGTTCGCAAATCGAATTTCTCAGCTTTTATCCGATAACTCCTGCCACGGATGAGGCGCTTTTTATCGAGGAGAACAGGGGTAGAGTGATAACGGTTCAGGCTGAAGATGAAATCTCTGCCTTGGGAATGGCCCTAGGAGCGAGCATTGCAGGTTTAAGGGCGACTGTTTCAACAAGTGGGCCTGGATTCAGCCTTATGAATGAGATGATCAGCTTTGCCGTTCAGGCGGAGATACCAATCGTCATAACGCTCTGGATGCGCGCCTCACCGAGCACTGGAATTGCAACGAGAACAGGCCAGCAGGATCTTCTTCATGCTATCTTTTCTGGCCACGGAGATGCATTCAAGATAGTCATCGCCTCCGGAGACCATGAAGAGGCGATTGAGGACGTTTCGCTCTCTTTCAAGCTTGCAGAAGACTTCCAGATGCCTGTGATCCATTTGCTCGACAAATACATCGCTTCATCCCTCACAACCGTTGCGAGGGACAAATTCGAATTTTCGCTCCCGAAAAGGGAATTCAAAGGTGATTCTGAAAGCTATCAGAGGTACAGGCTTACAGAAGATGGAGTCAGCCCTTTCCTGCCGTTGGGCATGTCGACGATGATTGTCAGCAGCTTGGAGCACGATGAATACGGATTTGCGACTGAAGATCCCGAGATCAGGGAGAAGATGATGCTAAAGAGAATGAGGAAGTTCAAGAAAGTGGCTGAGAGGGTTTCAAAGCTAAGCTATTCTGTTCATGGTTTCAAAGATGCAGATGTCACCATTGTCTCATTCGGATCGACGAAAAATGCCATAGTTGAGGCAATTGAAAGATCCGAGCATGCTGCAAAGTTCCTGCAACTAAGAGTCCTGAGTCCGTTCCCGGACATTTCAAAAGAAATAAGAGGAAAGGTGCTGTGCGTAGAATCGAACGCAGGCCAGCTTTCGTTATTGCTAAAAAGCTGCTGCAAAGTGGATGCTGTTGCGAGAAAGCTGAATGCGAGGCCAATCTACGTTGATGAAGTTCTGATGGCCATTGATGATGCCATGAATGGTAAAGAAGAGGTGATCTTGAGTGAAGGAGCCTGAATACAAAACCGATGCATGGATTCAGTGGTGTCCCGGCTGCGGAAATTACGGAATTCTAAAAGCACTTCGCGATGCCGTATCGGAGCTAAAAATAGATCCCAAAAAGCTTGTAATCGTTGGCGGAATAGGCTGCTCATCGAGAATAGTCTACTACATTCGGGGAGGCAACGTGCACACGCTCCATGGCAGAGCGATCCCCGTGGCTTCTGGAATAAAGCTCTCGAATCCTGAGCTAACCGTCATCGTTGCTGGGGGAGATGGAGACATTTTGGGCATAGGCATGGGACACTTCGTTGCCCTTGGTAGAAGAAACATCGACATTAAGGTTTTCATTCATGACAACTCTGTTTATGGGCTGACGAAGGGTCAGGCTGGTCCTACTTTGCCTTTGGGAGTTAAGCTGAGGGCAATGAACTATGAGAATGCCCATGATGCGGTGAATCCGCTGCTCTTAGCATTTGCCTCGGGCTACACTTTCATCGCAAGGGCTTACGCTTATCACGTGAAGGAGCTGAAGAATATCATGGTGGAGGCGATCAGGCACAGGGGCTCAGCGGTTGTGGACATCCTTCAGCCATGCGTGACGTACAATGAGCTGATGACGAGAGACTGGTTCGAGAGGAGAGTGTACTATCTCGAATCAATTCTGGGCGAGGAAGTCGCCATTCAGAAAATGATTGAAAGGGGGAGAATACCGCTGGGAATTTTCTTCAAGGCTGAGAGGGCAACCTTTGAGGAAAGGATTGAAAGGTTTGATGTGGATTTGGAGAAAGTACTCGAGAAGAAAGCGGTTTTGTATTGACACTCTCAGAATTGACTTTTGGGGATTTTTTTGGAAAAATTGGGGACACATGGTTTGTTCTGGTGTAATGGGAATTTTCCTCAAATGTTTGAACGTCGAGAGCAGTTTTTTGATTAACTCCAAATAAAATTGTGGGATCGATTCATCTCGCCCCTCAAATTTATATCGATAGAAAATAAATAAAAAATTAAAAATTTTAACTCTTCCTCCTCAGCAGATATGCCACTGCAAGAAGTGCTTCTCCGCCGGTGTTGCAGTTGGTGTTGGAGTTATTGCTGCTGTTGGTGTAGTCGTTGGTGTAGGCGTAGGCGTTGGCGTCGGTGCAGCTTTTATCACAGCAGCGAAGTAGCTGAAGCTCGGAGTTGAAGCTTCATAGTAGTTGTACTTTCCATCGCTGCTCACGAATTTCGTTGGCAGCTCGATCCACTTACTCCCATCCCACTTCAGCAGGATAACTGTTATCGCATTCGGATCGAAGCCCTTCTCCCTGATGCTGTCGATCTCTATTCCAAATCTTATGCTCCCGCTCAAAGCCGTTGATTTGCTCATCGTTGGCTCTATGCTGAGGATCAGTGCAAGCATTCCCTCAGGCTTCGGAATCTCTGCTGGGAGCTCCTTGAGCTTTTCTATTCTGAAGCGGATGTTGTTATCCTCTGAGCTCATTATGATCAATGAGACCACGTTCGTCTCCCAGAATGCGCTCTGCGGCAGTGTCAGCTCCGCCCCCTCGTTTGCCTTTACTGTAACGTAAGCTGTGATGTAAACTGGAACTCCCGGCATCGCACCTCCGCCGCCGATGCCGCCAACAGCTGGGCGTGGAGTCGTTTGAGCAGGCGTTGGTGTGATAACATTAACTGAAAAGCTCGCGGTGTTATTCGCTTCAGAAGCTAAGGAGTTCAGCAGTTCCACGACTGAGCCGAAAGGTAGCAGAGTAGCCAAGGCTGGCAAAAGCAATCTATCGGCAACAACGCTAAGTTGCTGCGATCCAGCTGCTTCTGGAGTCCATGTGAAGTTGAAGGTCACATTCGAATTTGCGGAAAGCTGGAAGACCTTATATCCGAGCGTTGTCGTGCCAGATTTAAGCAGAACGAAGAACGGATCTGGAGTTGCATTGCTGCCGACGTTGCTGACCTTTACTGTTATGTTGTAGGTATTGTTAACGATTGCATCGGTCGGATAGCTCAGTACCTCTACCTGCAGGTCTCTCAGGCCCATATCTTTCGCATCCGTGCAGTTTCCGCTCAGCACGTCGCTTACCCACTGTCGCAGGTAGTAGCCATCGATGTTCAGAGCGTAGAACCTGTCACCTGCTGGATAGCTATAGCCGCCTGCGAAAGCTGTGTGATACGTCGACAAGGGCAGATAGGCGCAGAAGCGATTGCTGAAGTTCGCCTTTATGTTGGAAATCAGGCTGAGAAGCCTTGTCTGGTAGTCCGTGAAGCTGTATCCCTGGAAATAGGGTCCGATTATGAAGTCCCACTGGTCTTCGAAGAGCGCGTAAACACATTCTCCGCATCCTCCAGCCGAGCCATTTAACGCCCAGTTCAGGAATCTGAGCGTATCAGTGTTTTCAAAGTATGGTATCGAGGCGCTTGGATAGTTCTGCATCGAGCCCCAGCGTTCGGCAGTTGCAGCCGGGGGTAGGGCGCTTGTGACATTCGGAGCAGTTCCGGGGCCAGCATCGTTTATCGCTATGACGCCCTTCTGAAAGATCTCGGAAGCCCTGTAGAAGTGCAGTATTGTGCCGAAGCCTCACGCGCTTGATCCAGCAATTACAACTCTATCAAAGTTCGTCTGATTTATCCAGCGCATCGCAACTATTGCATTGACATAGCCGACATGGTATATCGTCTTGTTCTCCGAAGGATCTGAGCCTGTGATGTTGTAGTATTTCACAACTCTATTGCCCATGTGGAAGTCTCCTGTGCTGTAGGGTATGAATACGATAGTCCAATCGCGGAACGGGTTTAGCGGGTTGCTGAAGTTGAATATTCCCATATTGTATACAGCTTTGAGCTCTTCGAAGTTCAAGTCAAGCTTAACAACGGTTCCCCCCTCAGTTAAAGGTCTGCATGTAATAAAGTCGATGCAAGCTCCACCGCCCTCGAAGTATATCAGGAGCTTTGTAGCATTAGCGCCGCTGCCCTTTCTTACCATTATGAACGTGTCGTTTCCATTTCCTGTCTTGCATGGCTCTGGCAGATCTACCTTGATCCAGTCAGTTCCGCTCAGATCTTCAAAGCTGGGCATCGAGCTTATGTCAACTGCAAATGGATTAGCGTAAGTTGGAACGAGGATTTCTGCATCAACAGCTGGAATTCCATATGGCGAAAGAAGCGGGAATGTCTGCAGATAATCGTTGAACTGCAATATCACGCGATGCTCCGACGATTTCCAGTTCGGAACCTTTATCGTTTGCCCCCCGCCACTGCGATCGAAGATCGTGACGTTTATCGCAGCATCTGGAGCTCCTGCGGGAATGTAGTAATCTATGCCCGTCTGGAATGGCTGAGCGTGGTAAAATGGATCCGGTGGATACAGAACGCTTTGCCTGTCAGAGTTGTTGTCAAAGATCCAGATTCCTGTAGGTCCGT
>Ga0071330_1097526_pt1 | contig 53427 bp, 47 predicted proteins | sample GBScel77sediment_FD_63802 | JGI IMG/M metagenome (GOLD analysis project Ga0071330, IMG submission 63802) | Hot spring sediment microbial communities from Great Boiling Spring, Nevada - Cellulolytic enrichment Sediment 77C v2 (version 2) | ecosystem: Environmental > Aquatic > Thermal springs >...
ACCTTTAGCGATGCTAGACGGTTTAGCAAGGAAGAATTTTTAAACTATAAAGATTGGCTAACTAAAAACGTAGGAGTTTGCGAGTATAAGCTTTGGACTCGATTAGCGGTTATGAGGGAAAAGAAGACTATCGGTTTTGTGGGATGGGCTTCTTATGAAATAAAGGATAAGGATAGCGAATGGAACAAAGTAACAGTTATGCTTGCAAAATATGCGGAATACTCAAATATAGGAGGAAACAAAACAGCAGGATGTGGAATGGCCCGACTTAAGCATTATTAAAACTAAATGGATATGGGAAACGATTATTTATATAATTGCTTAAAGGTAAAATTCGCTGAATTGTCTTAAAGCTTCGTGAAAGATTGTTGTGTTGGGACCTCGCTTTTTGTTAGCAGCCAAGTTGTCCGTTGTTATAAGTATATCAAGCAAGGAGAGTGCGATTTTTCTCTTAAAACCGCTAACCCAGACTTCTCTCCACACTGTTCTTAAATCTTCATCAGAGCATCTTTGCAAATTGGCTATAATATCCTTTGACTCAACATCATATTTCAAGGCATTTTTAAGGGCTTCTACATCGCCTTTTCCAAGGAATTTGATTAAACATTTGATTAGTGAAGGAAAAAGTTTCAAGCCACCCTCTATATTTAAGTCAATAAGTGTAGTAAACTTTTTTCTGTCACGAATACACATTGCATGATGATGGAATAAAATTGAGAATTTAATTAGAGAAGCAGCATCAACTCCGAAGTTTTCATGACTGTCAATTAAGTTTTCACTATTTTTTTGAAATTCATTGAATATTAGTGAAGATAGGAACTCATGCCCCATGAATGAGAGATTTTTTGTGATATTTTTCGGGTCTTTCTGATAGAAGACCTTACCTACATCGTGGAAGACAACAGCCAGTTTTACGATTTCAGAAAAATTTTTTAACATGGGGAAAGTTTTCTGCAAGTATCTGTTAATCTTTGATTCGGAAAAATTTTTTAAAATTTTTAACATTTCATCGATATGTTCTGCCAAGGTCTCCTGTATAATTTTACCGTTTTCTTCACGACGGTAATAAGAGAGTATCTCGCTCAATTAATCACCATACCAGTCCTACTTCTTCATTGTATTCGCCATCTACAACTAGCGTTATAATGCGCGACTTTAACATTTTTCTAAGTAAAGGCTGTATCTTGCCTGATCTGAGCAAATGGATCAAATCTTTTGGAACTTCACTTAAAACCCCAACTTCTTTTACTCCTTCTTTTTCCACACCAAGCTTAATCACACCTATTACAGAAAATCTCTTCAATTGCTCTAACGATACAGGGATTGCTTTATTGTTGAGTTCTTCAATTTTTACGACATTGTTTTCTGTTCTAATTACGTTGAGCATGCTTTTTGGTATTACAGATACCATAAGAGAGTCCCTAATGAAGCTACCTTCAAGTTCGATATATTTGTCTAACGCTTTGATTGAAAGATTTTCAATATCATCAAAAATATTTAGAAAATTTTCAATTTCATCCCTTTTTACCTTAAAGCCATCTATAGTGTAAACATAATCAATAAGACACTTATAGCTTCCCGGTAAATGAAAGTTTATGTTGGAATTCGATGCAGTCCATGTTATCCTCTTATTAGAATAGGTAGCCTCGCATCTTTGTTCAAGCCATTCAAGTGTTCTCTTCGTCAACTTCCAGTCATAAACTTTATATTTTGTAGTTGAGTGTTTCTTTAACTCGCCTTTTTCGTCAGCTTCATACCATATGTAAACCTCACCTTCTTTTTCGTCCTCATATCTTAGGAATCGCCCTAATCTCTGTATAAGCGAGTTTGCTGGCGCCAATTCTGTGATAAACAAATTAGATGAAATGTCCACCCCTGCCTCAATGGTTTGAGTTGCTATAATTAAATATTCATCTTCCATTCTCAATTCTCTTAATTTTAACTCTTTCTTCTTACGGTCATCTTCGTTAAATCTGGAATGTAATAGTACCATTTTGTCTTTTGTAAAACTTTTTTCTGTTAACCTCTTGTAGAGCTCTTTAGCGTCTTCTACTTCGTTGAATATTATTATCGTTTTCTTTACGCCTTTTCCTTTAAATTCGTAGAATTTCTTAATTATTTCTTCAAACTTTTCCTCTTCTTTCAAACCTTCTATGGTTATGTTATATCTCTTTTTCTTTCTCTTCTCGACAAACTCGTTGTCAATTAATTCCCCACAGAAACTGATAATTCTCATTTTATTGTTAAGATACTCTGAAATGGATGAAAGCCTATAACTTTCCAGAAATCTAATAAATGCAGAGGGCAAGGTTGCGGACATTAAGATCAACTTTTGACCACTTTTTACGGCGTATTCTATAAGGAGTACCAGAAAGTTAAGGGATTTCGTCGAATCAAATAGAAGATGTACTTCATCAAGGATAAGATTAGAAAGAATTATAGAGGAATGTGAAAACAAGTAGTGACCTAAGGAACCGGAAGAAGTGCCATTCCAAAACTTTACCACTTTTTCTAATTCTTCTGGAGGTATCCCAAAAAAAGTCAGTGAAAGAGTGTCTATCGTTGTGAGTGTAACTGGTTTTACGAGATACTTTGATTCTGCGTGATGCATGTACCTCTTTCCAAGCAGGTTTTCTCTTATGACTTCACTGAATTTTGCATGCTGATCTTCAAGGAGTGTTCTTAACGGGAAAACTATAATTGATTTAAGCTCCTCATTTAGAGAATATAGGGAAACCGAAATAGAGATTGTGCTTTTTCCGTAACCAGTGGGGGCTTCAATGATGAAAATATCTTTCTGGTTCCACTCTTTTTCCATAGCGGAAATTGCTTCTTTAATGAAATGTCTACTCGACCAACGCTTACTTTTTAAAACATGCTCGTAATACTCTGATAGGTTGACTGCCGGTGCAGTTACCATGGAACGCCCCTTAGTAACTCAAGATAGTTGCTTATCCCTTTTTCGTTCTTGGTTTTTTCGTGGGCATTCCACAGTTGCCTAATGAAAGTCAGCCACCCCTCTATGTCGCCTAAAATAACGAATTTGTATAGATTCCGTAGAGCTATAACTATTTGATCAGCTTCCGTATACTTTTTCTCCATGTTCAGCGATCGTAAAGCATTCTTAACTGTGCGGTTTTTAAGAAAGTTCTGGATAAACACCGAAACACCTTCATAATCATCAAAATATTTCTCTATCTTTTCACGAAAAATTGTCTCTCGAAAGATGGGGAGATGTAAAACCTCGTATATTTTATACGTCTGACCCTCAGGGCTTACTTTAAATAGCATTGTAGATACTTTGTCAATTTGGCTTTCACCCACGGCTTTGTGAATGCTAGCGTTTACCGCAAGTTCCAAAAGTAGAGCTTCATTAAAATGTGTGTACGCGAGCACATCCTTAATTGTTTTTTTAACTTGCTTTTTTATGCGAATGTGCGTATTTAATCGCTCTTTTTCACCTCCTGAAAGTAGCCCTGAGATTTCGTCTGGTGAGAAAAATAGGAAATAGTGGAATGTGGATTTAGCCGTTCGTTTTGTTATAACATATGAGGAGAGAATGCCAAGAAAAGCTATTATTATGAGCTCGGGTGAGTAATAGGGGGTTAGCTGCTTGGATGTATAAGGTGATTCAGTTGAGGATAAGCCGGTATACCTATCAAGCTTAAGCAATTGTAATGAGACGCCATTGTTTTTATTCACAACGTCAAATAGAAGTTTCTTTCCTTTTACAGTCATTTTAAGGTCGATTTCGCTTTTAACGAGTATTTTTTTGTAATTGTTTCGAAGCTCATAAAATATCCTGTTTAAATTGTTATCAACCGCTTCTGGCACATCAAACATTTTAAACAATTTAGCAATGTTCTTTCTATCGTTTATGCTTACGAAGTTAATGTTTATATCATGGTAATCTTCCTCGTTTAGCGATTCAAATATTTTTTGTGCAAATTTGTCTTCAAGCTCTGCTTCTTTGAGGCTGAATGATATACCATGTTTTTCTAGAGAATAAAGAATTCCCTCGTACATTAGTTCGCTTAAGAAAGAGGCGTCTATCGGAAAGTTTAACTTTACTTTGACCATCTTCCAATAATCCTCTCATCAGAGTAAATATAACAAATATACTTTTCAAGGGCAACGTAATATTCAGGAGTTCGACTAAATAACGAGCTTGACATTATTGGGATATAATATGTTACAATTTCACCTTCTTTCAAATGGTAGTCAATCGGATTATACTTCTTTATTCTAAATGGGTTAACATAATTTTCATATTCCCAGCGGTCCTGCAATTTTTTGATTGGTTTAATGCCGTCTAATTTTGGAAAGCTATAATTCGTTTTTACTGGTCCGTTTACAACACTCAATTTTTCAATTTTTTTGACTTCAGAAACAGAAACTATGCTTTCTTTAGTTCCAATCCTGTGAATTTTCCAAAAGGCGTTTTCATTCAATCTGACTTTTAGATTCCTGAAGGATACTTCGCAATCATTAAATACTGCAAAAAATCTTAGCTTGGGCGCGTTTTCGTCAAGAGTTGATAGAATTGTTTTTCCAGAGGCCGGAGAGTCAAAAGAACCTTTAAGATCCTTGGGGTCTGGATAAAGTTTACCTCCAGTTACTTTTACTGCTATTCTCCTGTTTATGTCCTCATACCTCATTGGAGTGCAGTTGAGCGGTCTTACCCCCAAAGCGAGAAGTTCTTCTGAAAGTTTTGGAATAAGCTCTCTGCCTTTGTCCTCTCCAATTTTATATTCTTTAGCAAGAGTTTCTGCTATTGCGCCGAGGACTGTGGTTGGCGGTGGATAATAAAAAGAAGGAGATGTTTTAGATAACCCAGCTATGCATGCTTGAAATCCCCAACAAAATTCTACGTCAAAAATGTATCCTGTTGGCATGATATTTACTGCCCTGATACACGCTGCTTTGCTTTCTCTATTGCGCTGATTATTGTCTCTTCAGGGCTGCCTTTGTCTTTTTCGTATATAAACAGTTCAGTATCGTGGCTTACCCTTTCCTTTTTCGTTAACGTGTTCTTTACATAGTTTATTGAAAAGGGGCTACTTACAGTCCATATGTCATTAGAAATTCCAATGACTAATGACTCCCACTCTCCGGTCGGAAGGAATCTTGTTTTTTTAGCACCGAAAGGCATTTCAAGCAAGAATATTTTAAGTGCGTTCAAAACAACTTTAATTCGCTTCAGCCTTTTAAAGAGATCTAAGATTTCTTTGTTTATTGTTTCGTACCTAAATGTGGGCTTACCTATGTATCTCGTATCCAGATCAAAGCTGAATGTATATAATGCAGAGGACAATTCAACGTAATATATCATCTGCCCTCTTTGTTCTCTTGTTACGAAAGGCGTGCCCAAAGCATATCTCGAGTGAAGCTGAGGATCCACGACAACATTTTGAACAGCCTCTTTCGCTGGGATCATGTACCCGACTTGAAAGTTTGACGTACGCTTTACATTTTCCTCTTCGGCGTAAAGAAAGCCTCCCACGTCTTCAACAAGGCAGTTCTGAATTATGAACGTTTCCAGATCTCCTTCCGGAATTTTTCCGAAAGCCTCATTTAAGACTCTCTTATTGGTGCTTTTTAGGAATATGCCTTTCTCGCATAACTTGCACACTGGCAGGGAATTTCTCATCGCTTCTTCAGCTAGAACTTTTTGAAATCCATGGGCGATACTTTCTCCTGATACTGCAGGGACAAAATAGGTAGTGAAACCCTCTTTTTCAGGTATTACAATCGGAACTCTTCTGTGCTTTGCGTAGTTTCCGATGGACTCCGTCATGTTTAATGCTTCTGCATTTAGCAGAATCCTTCCTCTAATAGATACAAAAATATCACTCATTACTTTGTCCCTCCATTTCACGCAACTTAAATCTAGCCGCCATCGCCAATGCCTTTGCACCAATCAACGAAACTACCTCTTTGAGTTTCTTCCTGTCATCAATTTGGCTTAACTCTTCTATTTGCTGCTCAATTTTTTCAAATGAAACATATTTAATTGCTTCTTTAACCGTTTGATTTTCGAACTTATCCTTTTTAAGTAAGGAATTAAAGTCTCTAAGAGCTTCGCGAACATAGAAAAGTGCCAATTCTTTTGATGGTGCATTGCTCATTTTGTCCACATACGAATAACTCTCTTGTTCGACCATGAGGATGGCTAGGATTCGCGCCAAATTATTCACGTTTTGCATGTTTGAGTATTACTCTCCTAATAATTTAAATGTTTCGAAATATTGAAAGAGTTTTATTTTATTGTGATTGTTTCATTTAACAGAAACATTTAAATAGGCATCTCACGCTAGCTATCCACCCATGATATTTGCAATCACCATGGGTTTCGACGAAAAGTTTGCTCTAAGAGCCGTTACAAGAAGAGGATTAAAAAGCGGTGATGAAATTATAGTCGTGATGTCTAAGCCCACTGATGAGCGTGCAGAAAGAGCTTTCCGACATTTTTCTGATTTTTTGTCTAAAGTTTTTCAAGATATTAAAATAAGTCGGCTAGACGTGGACCCAAGAGATTTAAAAAGTCTAAAAAATTTAGCGCAAGTATTCTCTCTACGTAAAAAGGAGAGGTTTATATTTATATTAAGCGGAGGTTTCAGAGCGCTTATAATAGAGACACTGTTAGCTGCAACTCTTCTAAATTTAAGCGCAGAAGTAGAGATAGACCTTGAGGATTCTTCGGCGACGATAACCTTCCCATTAAAATGGAACAGGCCAATAGAGCTAACTGATGTCGAGCGTGAAATATTAATCAATATTGAAAGAGGCATGACGACTATTCCAAACCTAGCTAAAAACATGAAAGTTAGCAAGGCAACTATCTGGAGGAAAGTGAAAAAACTTGAAAAAGAAGGTTTTTTGGTTGCTGAAAAAAACATATACCGTTTAACTGAGCTTGGGTCGGTAGCTTTTTTGACTCACTAACATAATACAAAATTGGTTTAGTGTTAATACTTGAGCGTTATTGAATTATAATGCTTGGCATGTTTGTTTGTGTCCGCATCCTCCTTGACACTTGTTTTTGTTGACTCTTATGGGTGGTAGCTTCTCTTCTTTAATTATTCGTTTTATGTGTCCGATAACTCTTTTAACGTGGTTCTTCATTGTTGGTGTGATCGAAAATTGTAGAACTAGCTGTTCAGGAATATAATTCACAAAGCCCCTTTTGACAACTGTATCAAAATTTTCTTCGATGAGCAATGCGTAGGCGACAAGCTGGTATTTATGGTCCATGTAGACTTTTCCTCTGTCGGAGTTCATATTCTTGTATTCGATGGGCACGTATTCGCCCTTTACAGTTTTAACAATGCAGTCGATTATCCCTTGAAGCTGAAACTTTTGGGAAACGAGCTGAACAAACAGATTTTTCTCTGCGCCAACAAATTCTGGCGAATAGTAAACGGCGTCTTTGCGCCGTAGTTCCTTCCGCACATATTCCTCGTGTAGTTCTCGGCTTTCCTCCTGTTGGGAGCCTAAAACTGGCTGAGCGTGTAAAACATGGTCAAAATAGATAAGTCTTGGACAGTAAATGTAATGTTTAATGTCGGTGGCGGAGATCATGAACTCTGCGATGTCGGAAACCGGCAAACCTTGCCCTTGCATTTTGCCTAAGTGAAATTTTTCATATGTTCGCTTTTTGTCCATCCTTCTTCTTCCATTTTGACTTTTGCGTATGGTGCTTTGTTTCAGGATTAATTAAACAGTTTTGAATGTTCTGTCTTGTCTAAGTGGGCAGGATTGCTGTTGATCCTGAAATCAGAGATGCCCAGATCAACCCTCAAGCTTCTTTGGATATTTTAGAAATAGGCTATCTTTTCCTTATCCTCTTTAAGTTCATACTTTTTAGGCTTCCCAACTTCTATTCTTCCTTTAAAACAAGTATCGCACACGGGGTATAATTGCACATTTTCAACCAAATCCTTAATCAGATTCTTCAGGTCCACGATTAGACTGTTTAATTCGTTACGGCGCAGGTGGCCAATAAAAGCGCTGTACTGAATCCTTTGTAATCCATAGTCCTTAAGGGTTTCAGCAACCAAAGACCGCAGATTGTCATCTGTAATGTCATAAATCACCACATAACGCAAAATGTTTCACCAGCCCAGAGTGAAAGGCACATATTCACCTTCATGCAAGAGAAAACGTGCAATCATCCTCGCTTGATGGTAGATAAAACTTCTAATAGAAGCCCGCTGCCCATAAAACATTACTTCCGTGTCAAGGCGCTCCTGGAAGTTAGCGATCAAATTTTTAACAATATCCTTTTTTAGCACTCTGCCCTCTTCAATATTTTCAGTGGCGATTATCTCATTTGGCTTTATCACATTCTTTGTTATTAAGCCAAGTAATGTTCTGTCGACAATCTGTTGGCGAAACTCCTCCATTAGGTCCAAAACAAGAGAGGGCTTCCCCGGTCTATCGGCATGCAAATATCCTGCATAAAAGTCCAATCCAGCATGGCTTATAGCCTTCCAAACCTCTGGAAAGAGGATTGTTTGATAGCCAAAGTTCAGCATGGCATTAAACGGATCCCTGGCTCCCCTCGTTTTCCTCCCTGGAAATCCCCATTCAGGCGGTAGAATTCGGCTTATAGCTTCCCAATAGAAGCGTGCAGCTTCCGCCTCCAAATTCATCAAATCCTGCCGTTTCTCATCAATTCTGGATCCCCTTTCATTGTAAACTCTAGTGTTTACTTCATCTATTGCTTTTCCTGCATCATACAGTCTTTCAGAAAGTTCAGGGTCTATCTGCCGTCTATTCTTAGCCATCAATTTAAGAAGGTTAGCTTGATTTAGAAGTTTTCCATAAACGAACTTTTTAGCTAAAGTGAAACCTCGCTCATCGTTGTAGGCTATAAACTGTTCTCTACGGGCTCTAACAGAGCCTGTCATGGAAGCTGGCATTATAACAGCATAGGGCCAACCGCTATGCCGTGCGAAAACCACTTGTATGTTATTTTTAACAGCTAGGGCCAAGGCACTTGCTGAGATGGTGACTCCTGATGAGCAACAAATTATGGAATCTACTTCGTCAGAAACTATCTCTTTTACTTCTCCTTTCTTTTTTATGGCGAAACGGTTCCTTTTTCGTCCCAGAAAAATGCCAAAATCATCTAGAAATATTTTCATAAAATCACCTCAACGTCTAGGACTAGCCATAGCACACTTTGAAATAAATACAATCCTCTTTGCATTGAGAGCGTTCTGGCTTGCCTGGGTCTTTTTCCTCAGCCACAATTTCCAGCTTTCGGTCTCTCTCTTCTATCCACCATTGTCTAAACTCGTCGCTGGCAAAGAACAGATCCTTACGCACGAAAATTTTGCCATCTTCAATGTTAAGGTAAACAACACAGCATATGTCTACCGGAACTTCATGAACGCTCTCGAAAACGAGTGCATAGCCTACTGGTGAGAGCCTATGCCATTCTTGGGGTTCGCTTGCCACCTTTAAGTCAAACATTATCGCCTTCAAATAGTCAAAGCAGTCTAGACTTAGAATGCCGCTTAAGCCAAGTAGCTCCCCTGAAATTTTATGCTCAACTAGGAATGGCACAGCTGAGGCGATTAAATCAATTTCTGATGCATATGGCTGTCTACTTGAAACTTCCGCCAAACGTGCCTCACACATTTTTCGCACAAACTCCCAAATACTTTTCGACAGATCCCTAAGATTTTCAGGCTTTTCGGGAATTTCTGACCATCTAATAGTCTGCCACCACGTATCAAAACCCATGCTGCTTCGTTGGATGAAGGCCTTCAAACAGTCGCTGACCACTCCGTGAAGAACTTTCCCGAGAGCCACCTTGCCGCCAATAGCCGGTTGAACCTTTTCAACATATCTTAAATACACATCACGATCCGTGGGACAATATTTTGAACATACCGCATACATGGGCAATTTAACATTATCATAATACGGTTTTAATGGAGGCTGATGCCAACTCCAACCCCTCAATTCCTTGCTTACACCAGCTTCTCGAGCTGTTGGCAAAAGCTGATAAAGCATATACTTGTGTTCTATATCCGATAGAAAATACACCTCCACCACCATTATAATATCATTTCGATTATTTTTATAAGCAAAATTGCACTTAAATAATAATCGAAATGATACATAAAAGCTGAACCATAAAAAGGTCTCAAATAACAAAATAAGCGGAAAGAGGGGCCGGATGCAAAAGGAAAATCCCATTAAAGGGAATTGAAAGTCTTTTTGGTTGTGTTGAAATCTGGGTCGGTCTGGAGGTGGATGCAAAAGGAAAATCCCATTAAAGGGAATTGAAAGTATATAGACATCTCATGTAGTAATAAGCGTAGTAGTATGTTGCAGATGCAAAAGGAAAATCCCATTAAAGGGAATTGAAAGTATATAGACATCTCATGTAGTAATAAGCGTAGTAGTATGTTGCAGATGCAAAAGGAAAATCCCATTAAAGGGAATTGAAAGTCTGTTTTAAGCACATCAGCTGCTGCCCTGTAAAGGTTGAGATGCAAAAGGAAAATCCCATTAAAGGGAATTGAAAGTATGTTAAACGTTTCGACGCCGACGTCTTAGGCAGCGTAGGGATGCAAAAGGAAAATCCCATTAAAGGGAATTGAAAGAGTAAAGATTAGCAAATTCGGCGACCGATGGATGATCAACAGATGCAAAAGGAAAATCCCATTAAAGGGAATTGAAAGGCCGCAGGACCAACCCACACACATTCAGTTTCAGGAGATGCAAAAGGAAAATCCCATTAAAGGGAATTGAAAGGTTTGAAGCTCATGCCTGCTCCCACAAAGATTCAATGTCGATGCAAAAGGAAAATCCCATTAAAGGGAATTGAAAGAAAAGAATTCTAACCATGATGCATTAATATCATATTCTTGATGCAAAAGGAAAATCCCATTAAAGGGAATTGAAAGTTGTTACTAATTCGCATGCTTGTCGAACAAGGTTTGGTGCTGATGCAAAAGGAAAATCCCATTAAAGGGAATTGAAAGGGTTTTCGTAATCCTAAAAATGTGGGCTTTTCTAGTTTTGATGCAAAAGGAAAATCCCATTAAAGGGAATTGAAAGCTGGGATTCATAACCATCAGCCTTTATAGGTTTTAAGCGATGCAAAAGGAAAATCCCATTAAAGGGAATTGAAAGGATTAAATATTACATTTACTGCAAGGTGCAGGGGCAGGGAAGATGCAAAAGGAAAATCCCATTAAAGGGAATTGAAAGCTATTTGCCTAGTTATTCTTATGGACATCTTAATGTCAAAGATGCAAAAGGAAAATCCCATTAAAGGGAATTGAAAGATTTTGATAGTTTATTGCTTTCCTATGAAAGTCTATAGCCGATGCAAAAGGAAAATCCCATTAAAGGGAATTGAAAGATAACCCAAATTGAAGGAGAGTGATAATCTATGAATGCTTTGATGCAAAAGGAAAATCCCATTAAAGGGAATTGAAAGGGTTGTAACGGCTGGAGATGGTTTAATTTCAACCTGAACGATGCAAAAGGAAAATCCCATTAAAGGGAATTGAAAGTCTATGCGTTCCTCCACTATGGGTGCAACTGTGTATATTCGATGCAAAAGGAAAATCCCATTAAAGGGAATTGAAAGACAGAAAATAATTCAGTTTCCCCTATTTTTCTGTCGGCGATGCAAAAGGAAAATCCCATTAAAGGGAATTGAAAGAAATCAGATGCCCATGTTGCCATTGCGAGCTACGCACCCGATGCAAAAGGAAAATCCCATTAAAGGGAATTGAAAGTGTAAAGCCTAAATAGGTAAACGTGTCCGCCGGAGGAGTGATGCAAAAGGAAAATCCCATTAAAGGGAATTGAAAGTCCTAAGAATCCATCTCTCAATATTTGGAGAAATCTGTTTGATGCAAAAGGAAAATCCCATTAAAGGGAATTGAAAGACCAGTTAAGACTTTGAGGAAAGACCTCATTCTGGTCGATGCAAAAGGAAAATCCCATTAAAGGGAATTGAAAGTCAATTCTCTTGTTTGGAAACCTCTTTAAGTACAACTTCGATGCAAAAGGAAAATCCCATTAAAGGGAATTGAAAGCCAAAACTACCGCATAGACGAACTCTTAGGCGACGGATCCGATGCAAAAGGAAAATCCCATTAAAGGGAATTGAAAGGGAAAAGATGTTTCAATTCAAGATTGCATTTGTGTTTTAGATGCAAAAGGAAAATCCCATTAAAGGGAATTGAAAGTTGTTGCCCATTTGTTGTATTCCAAGTTTGCTTGAAATACGATGCAAAAGGAAAATCCCATTAAAGGGAATTGAAAGCCTATTTGAAGAAATCCCATGGTATAAGAAATCCTTGATGCAAAAGGAAAATCCCATTAAAGGGAATTGAAAGAAATTTAAAATCACAGGCCGTACTGCGAGCGAAGATTGGGATGCAAAAGGAAAATCCCATTAAAGGGAATTGAAAGTGCTGAAACGCCTTACGGCGAAAGCCTTGACATACAATTGGGATGCAAAAGGAAAATCCCATTAAAGGGAATTGAAAGAAAGTAACTGAAAATCAAACCAATCCGCATCAGCAACTCTGATGCAAAAGGAAAATCCCATTAAAGGGAATTGAAAGGTTTCCAAGGCTTGATGCACCTTTAAAATTTTGCCTAACGATGCAAAAGGAAAATCCCATTAAAGGGAATTGAAAGAATTCCTCGGCAGATCTAAACTTGTTGCAGTTTGGGCATGATGCAAAAGGAAAATCCCATTAAAGGGAATTGAAAGTCAATTTCAACAACGTCTTCCAATAGATCACCCCTTATAGATGCAAAAGGAAAATCCCATTAAAGGGAATTGAAAGGACCCTGTTGTGTGCTTGAAACATCAAAGAACTGAAATTTTGTGATTTGAATTTATAAGTGGCGGGTCCGCCGGGACTTGAACCCGGGATCTCCGGCTTAGAAGGCCGACGCGCTTTTTGGCTTTGAGTGTCCAAGCTACGCCACGGACCCGCATTTTCAATAAACATGTGGTGGCATATAGTCTTATCTTTCATGGATAACTTTTATTCGATGTAGATGGCTGGGCGCCAAGGCTTGGCAATATGCGCTCTATTTTTGGGGTCATAGATTTGGGGGCTTTCTTCCATGTACAGCCTAATTTCAGCGTTAAGTTCAGCCCTTAGGAAATCCTCAGCATCCTTTAACGCTTGGATCTCGTTGATAATTCCAACCTTTAAAAGTTTCTGCCTCTTATCATGAGGTGTTCGGTTAATCTCCTCCACAATTTTGCCTGCGAATCCCGCAACTTCCTTAGCCTTCGCCCTTAAACCTGGATCCTCCATAAGCCTTTTCATGAGGATTCCCTGGTTCAGCTTCCCGCCTATGGCCATTTCTAAGGCTTTCATGTAGACCTGCCACTTCCAAGGAGCCGCTGCATAATAGCAGACCCTTTTTGGAGTGATGCCCGTGGCCCTTAAAATTTCCAGCGTGTCCTCGAGGAGGCTTCTAATTAGGGATTCAGCCTCCTCCACCTCCTCATCCACCATCGTCTCGTCTGGTTTGGGCCATGAAGCCAGCGATACAAAACCGTTTTCGCCCATCATCTCCCAAAGCTCCTCGCATATATGGGGCGCGAAGGGCGCCAACATTAAAACCTGAACCCTAAGCGTCTCCCGCAATGTTTTAGCCGGAACCCCCCCTCCAGAGGCCTTTACACGCTTCTGGTACCATTGAATATCCTGATCCAAATCAAACATGATGGTGTTTATGGCCTTGCGTACAACCAGCTTCTCCATGGCCTCCGTAGCCCTTGCAATGTGCCCCTGGAGCCTGCTAAGCATCCACCTGTCAATGTTCGCCTGCTCCCCAGAGGATTCCCCTTGCCCCTTAAGGGTTTCAACCGTAAGCCTATAAAGCCGCTCAAGCCTATCCCGCATTGCCCTGGCAACGGCTGGGCTGAAATCTGCGTCCTGCAGAAGCTCAGCCGTGGCCAAAACGCTTAACCTTATAGGATCAGCTCCAAACATGGCTAGGCCCTCCCTTAAGGGTATTATGTTTCCGAAGGACTTGCTCATCTTCGCACCTTCCATGGTTACATGGCCATTCGTCACTATCTGGCGGGGCCAAAGGTTTTCTGGAAATATGGCTGTATGATTGAAGATCATGAAGGTTAGATGGTTTGGAATCAACTCATGGGCTGAGTGCCTACTGTCCAGCGGATAGAAATATAGGAATTCACGGCGCATCTCCTCAAGCACTCTCTCATCAATCCCAGTTTTACCCGCGATTTCTCCAGCATCGCCTATGCCCAGGAAAACATAGTCGAAAACCTCGTCGGTCAGCTGCTCCGCCCTGATCCCATAGGCGTTTATGTGCCTTGCAATGGTATAGTAGGCCATATAAATCGTGGAATCTGAAAGGGATTCAATAATCCAATCCGGATCCCAGGGCAGCCTTGTTCCCAAACCAGACCTTCTTGCACATGCCTTTTCCCTAAGCCAATCAATAACATAGACATATTCTGAGCGAAGCTCCTCAGGTAGAATCCTCATCCTTGCAAGACACTTGTGGGCTAGGGCCTTCCACTCAGGATTTCCATAGTCTATAAACCATTGATCCTCAAAGATTTTCACAACACATTCAGTTCCACAGCGGCACCTAACAGGCCTATTCAAAAGCTCATACATTGTGGTGGCTTTTCCCTCAGCTATAAGATCCTGCTTAACCCTCTCCTTAGCCTCAGCCACCGGCAACTCAGCATATTTCCCCGTGTTCTCCCTCATTCTGCCATTATGGAATTCATGCCTATAAACCTCTTTAGTGGCATCCTCCAATTTGGGGTCAGTCTGCACTGTTATGCCCATCCGCCTAACAACATCAGCTGCTGGAATTTCAGAATAGGATGGAACCTCAATAACCGAGATTGGCCTAATAGCCTTAACCGCCTCAACGGAAAGCCCAAACTCCCTAAGCCTAGCCTCATCTACCTTAATGTTTTCTAGGGCAACATAATCATACGGCGCATGCCCCGGCACAGACATAACCACGCCAGTTGCATTTCCCGGGTCAACAAAATCCGCCGGCAAAATCAGCACTTCACTGCCTACCGCCGGATTCCGCACGGCTTTCCCTATAAGCGCTTTCCCCTCAAACCTCTCAAGCACCTTAACGCTGCGGTTCTGATAAGTCAGCTTTTCGGCGCACTGTTGGCTTACTATCCAACCTTCACCGTCAACCAAAGCCTTGACATATGTGGCTTTAGGATTAAGCCAAATATTTGTTACACCGAAAACTGTTTCAGGTCTAAGGGTAGCAGTAGGCATAACCCACTCGCCAAATCTAAACTTTATGAGGGTGAATTCGCCAATCTCAGGCTCCACATCCCCCACAGTGTCATGCTGGCCCACAGGGTTTCCATCTTTGGGACACCATCCCACAGGATGACTTCCACGGGTTATATATCCAGCCTTCTGAAGCCTCCGAAACTGCCACTCTATGAACTTGTTATATTGGGGATCTATTGTTGTAAACTCGCGTCTCCAATCGATGGAATAGCCTATCCGCCTCATTCCTTCCTTGATCTCCTCATGGAAGTAGCGGGCCATGGCAAGGGGATCCGTTAGCTCCTTCAGCTTATCCTCGGGAACTTTGTAGATTTTAACAAAGTCCTTTACCAGTTCAGGGTCGCCCTCAGCTAGGCGTCTAGCCATAGCCAGAACCGGAGTGCCAGTATAATGGAAAGCCATGGGCAAAAGCACATTATAGCCGCGCATTCGCATATACCGCGCATATGCATCTGCTAGCGTGTAGGTTCGCGCATGGCCTATGTGCTGCGGGGAATTAGGGTATGGATAAGCCACAGTTATGAAGAATTTAGGCCTTGATGGATCAGGGTTAGCCTCAAAAATTCTCGCTTCTTCCCAGCGTTTCTGCCATTTCTCCTCAATTAGCCTTAGAAATTCCATAAAATCTCTTGAAAAGCCCTGAGGGATATTAAAGGTTTTGTTTTCTTCTTCCGAGAATGTGATCCCTCAAACTCTGCACCGCATAAAGGATAACATCATGCAAACATTAAAATTTTGCCTTTCAAGTGCTTGAAGGCGCACCGTCAAGCATTAAATAATCGATCTAAACAACTGTTTATGGGAGTTGCAGTTTATGGAGAAATGGGACTTAATTATAATTGGAGCTGGACCTGCAGGGCTTACGGCTGGAATCTATGGCGTTAGGAGCGGATTAAAAACTCTGATTATTGAGGAGAAAATGGCTGGAGGAACAGCCGCCGATGCTCCAATAATAGAGAATTATCCTGGTTTTGAGAGGATAACTGGCGCAGAACTCATGCAGAAGATGGCAGCCCACTGCATAGGCGCTGGCGTAGTAATCCACGAGTTCGAGAAGGCCATTAGCCTAGACCTGAAGGGGGAAGAGAAAATCGTTAAAACCGATAAAGCAGAATATGCGGCTAAAGCCGTTATTATAGCCACTGGCACAAGCTACAGGGAATTAGGCGTTCCAGGAGAAAAGGAGTTTAAAGGTCGTGGATTAAGCCACTGCGCTGTATGCGACGGCCCACTCTTCAAAGGCAAAAGAGTTCTCGTTGTCGGAGGAGGAAACGCTGCAGTAGCCACCGCCCTATATCTGGCTGATTTGGCATCAGAGGTAAAAATCATCCATCGCAGAAACTCATTCCGCGCCCAAGAGAGTCTCATAAAAGACCTTCTTGGAAGAGGAAACGTTAAGGTCTTTTGGAATACCCAATTAAAAGAGATTAGAGGCGAAAGACTGATTGAAAAAGCTGTTCTTCTAAACCTAATAACCGGAGAAACCTGGGAACTTCCGGTGGATGGCATATTTGTCCAGGTGGGCGAGACACCCAACAGCCAAATAGCAAAAGAAGCCGGGGTTGAGGTGGATGAAAACGGCTACATAAAAGTTGATGTTCGCCAAAGAACAAACATATCGGGTGTTTATGCAGCAGGCGACGTTACAACATATCCGGTTAAACAGGTTGGAGCTGCCGTAGGACAAGGCGTAACAGCCGCTCTGGAGGCTTATGGATATATCCGCAGGCCATACTACTATAAGCAATAGAGAAAATATAGAAAAATTCGGCAAAATTTTCCAAAAACAATATATTAAACATAAACCCTTTTCTAAAAACCTCATACGCTCATCAATGCTTATGTGGTGGCGTGGAGTTGGAGAAGTACTCGATGAGCGAAGATCGTGTTACTGTTGTTAATATAAACCAGGACTATTGTAGCCGATGCTTAATATGCTACTCCATATGTCCCTATGAGGCTATCCAACGCGACGCCGAAACTGGTAAAGTTGAGATTAACATGCAAAAATGCCAAGTTTGCGGCATATGCTACAGCGCATGTCCCGTTTTCGCCATTGAAATAGCCTATTACAACTATGACAACCTCGTAAAGTACGTTGAGGATATGCTGGGAAAAAGTAAGGCTGAAACACTTGTTTTTATGTGCCGCGGCAACTCTCCTTCGACACGTGAAATCGAAGAAATACTAGCAAACCAAGGCTTAAGCATTAAAGATTATATTCCGCTACGCCTTCCCTGTTCTGGAAGAGTTCCAACAGAATTCATATTTAAGGTTCTAGGCTTAGGCGTTAAGAAAATAGTTTCCATACAATGTGAAGATGAATTCTGCCGCTTCAAAGAAGGAACCAAAATCAACACAAGACGACTGGCTTTAGGCAGAAAAGTTCTTGAAGATTTAGGCTTCCCCGGAGACGCCGTCACAGTCATAAAGTATTCGCGAAAGGCAGTTTACTATACTGAAAAATGCGTTGGCTGCGACAAATGTGTTTTCATCTGCCCCTACTCCGCCATAGAAGCAGAACCCTTTGCAACACCTAAAATCCTTTATGAATATTGCATGGGCTGCGGCGCATGTGCCTTAGTTTGTCCCCACCATGCAATCCAAGTTAAAGGCTTCGAGTTTGAAGACGTGCTGAAACGTTATTGTGATACGGCAATCAAACTGAAGGCAGAAGGCAGAAGCCCATTAGTTTTGGTTTTCAGCTGTCAATGGTCAGAATTTTCTGCACTGGATAATCCAGAAAACATCTTTTCTAAAAGAAACTGCGTGGTGCTAGAAGTTCCATGCTTCAAAGCCCTTGACCCCGTTCACATAGTCAACGCGTTGAGGAATGGCTTTGACGGAGTGATGGCTGCCGTTTGTTCAGCTGAAGACTGTAAACTCCAAGAGGGAAGAGACACCGCCGAGAGAAACATGGCTGTCCTAAAGGATTTTCTGGGAAAAATGGGTCTAACAGAACGTTTTGAACTTTTTGAAGTTTCACCAAGATCCGCAGGCGAGTTCGAAAAGAAATTAGACGCTTTCACAAATAAAATCGCTTCAATCTCGTCCACTAAACTTTCAAAAAAGGAGGTGTGAAACATGTACGAAATTTTAACTGCGAAAGAGATCGCCCCTAAAATCAAGTTATTTGAGGTCTATGCTCCAGAAATTGCGAAGAAGGCCAAGCCAGGCCAATTCATAATGGTAATCATCGGCGAGAAGGGCGAAAGGGTTCCCTTAACCATAGCTGGCTATGACAGGGAAAAGGGTACTATAACTTTTGTATTTAACGAGGTGGGCAAAACAACAAAGCAGCTTGGACTCATGAAAGAGGGCGATCGAATATGGAACATCACGGGACCATTAGGGCGCCCCTCCGACATCAGATATTTCGGCAAAGTTTTATGCGTAGCCGGCGGGGTGATGATTGCCCCAATGCTTTTACAAGTTAGAGCCCTACGCGAGGCTGGAAACACCTTAGTTACAGTTATTGGAGCGCGAATAAAGAGCCTCCTCATATTCAAGGATGAAATCAAAGCTTTAAGTCACAAGTTTTATGTAGCTACAGATGACGGATCCGAGGGTTATAAAGGCTTAGAATTTCTAAAAGAAATTCTGGCTAAGGAAAAGTTTGATCGCTGCATAGCCATGGGTCCCGTTTCACTGCTGAAGACTGTTTGTGATTTAACTAGGCCTTTTAATATTCCAACCATTGTAACCCTCATGCCCTTAATGGTTGACGCTATGGGGATGTGTGGGGTCTGCCGGGTAAACGTCGGCGGAAAAATGATGTTTGGATGCGTGGACGGGCCAGAGTTTGACGGGCATCTTGTGGATTTCGACGAATTGGTTAAGCGTCAACGCATGCTTCTGCCCGAAGAGCGTTTAAGCGCCTTATTATGGGAGCTTGGAGGTGGCAAGCTTGGCTGAAAGTAAACCTAAAGTTAAGAAAAAGGCTGTTCCCATCCCAAAACAGCCGCCTGAGGTTCGCAAGAGAAACTTTAACGAGGTTGCTTTAGGCTACACTGAGGAGCAAGCCATAGAAGAGGCTAACCGCTGTCTCCAATGTCCAAAACCCCAATGCGTAAAGGGCTGCCCAGTTGAAATTGATATCCCTGCCTTCATCAAGTTGCTGCGGGAGGGAAAATACGAGGAGGGCATCAGGAAAATTAAGGAGAAAAACAGCCTTCCAGCCGTCTGCGGCAGAGTCTGCCCCCAAGAAGAACAATGTCAAAAATTCTGCGTTTTAGGCAAAGTCGGCGACCCGGTAAGCATAGGCAGGCTTGAAAGATTTTTGGCGGACTGGGAAAGGGCTAGGGGTTTCGAAATTCCGGAAAAGGCTCCTCCAACAGGCAAGAAGGTTGCCATAATAGGCGCTGGACCTGCTGGTCTGACGGCTGCAGCTGACCTAGCCAAGCTTGGACACGAAGTTGTAATTTTTGAAGCCCTGCATCTTCCCGGAGGAGTATTGGTCTACGGGATTCCCGAGTTTCGTCTGCCAAAAAGCATAGTCCAAGCCGAGGTTGATTACATTAAAAAGTTAGGCGTGGAGCTTAAGTTAGGCTACCTCATTGGAAGAATATACACCATTCCTGAACTTCTTAAGGAAAAGGGATTTGACGCTGTTTTCATTGGAACAGGAGCTGGTCTACCGCAGTTTCTAGGGATACCTGGAGAAAATCTTGGCGGAATCTACTCGGCCAATGAGTTCTTGATCAGAGTTAACCTAATGAAGGCCTACGCCTTTCCGGTGTACGACACGCCTATAAGAATAGGCAGACATGTTGTAGTCATTGGCGGGGGAAACGTCGCCATGGACGCCGCCCGTTCCGCCCTGCGTTTAGGCGCAGAAGAAGTCTGCGTAGTCTACCGCCGCTCAAGGGAGGAGATGCCTGCGAGGAAGGAGGAAATCGAAAACGCTGAGGAGGAAGGAATAATCTTTAAGTTTCTATCCGCCCCCACACGTTTCATCGGCGACGATAAGGGCTGGGTTAAACAGATGGAATGCGTCCGCATGGAGCTGGGGCCTCCAGATGAGACTGGAAGACGTAGACCCGTTGTGGTTAAGGGTTCAGAGTTTCTCATGGACACGGACACTGTTATAATCGCCATTGGAAGAACACCTAACCCAATAATACAACAGACAACAGAGGGACTTGAAGTTACGAAGTGGGGCACAATAGTGACAGACGAAAACGGCAAAACAAGCCTTGAAGGTGTCTACGCGGGCGGAGACATAGTAACTGGGGAAGCTACGGTTATAAGCGCCATGGGCGCTGGAAAACGGGCTGCAAAGGCTATACATGAATACTTGATGAATAAAAAGTAGTCCAATTATTTTTAGATCCACTTTTCTGAATTTTCCTTGCTAAGTGAAATGTAAAATTACGCATAAAGTTTTAATCCTGATGCTGACTATTCCAAGTTGCTGGTGTACAATCGTGGTTACTGTGCATCTTGACAAAATTTTTAATCCCAAAAGTGTCGCCGTTATTGGGGCAAGCGACGAAGAAGGATCTGTGGGATATGCTTTAATGAAAAATTTTCTTGACTCAGGCTTTGAGGGAGAAGTTTATCCTGTAAACATCCGAAAAAAGGAGATTTTGGGACTTAAGGCTTACCAGACCGTGGAGCAAATTACAAAAACCGTCGACCTTGCAGTTATCGCCACTCCTGCAAAAACTGTTCCCGACGTATTGGAGCAGTGCGGTAGAGCTGGAATTAAGGGTATAATAATAATTTCTGCTGGATTTAAGGAGGTTGGCCCTGAGGGCAAGGCGTTAGAAGATAAACTCGTGGAGATTAAGCGAAAATATGGATTAAGAATTATTGGTCCGAACTGTTTGGGCGTAATACGTCCAAGCATTAACCTTAACGCAACCTTCATAAATAGGATGCCAAAGCCAGGTAACATCGCTTTTATCTCTCAAAGCGGCGCTTTAGGCGCAGCCATCCTCGACTGGGCTATCCACGAGAATATAGGCTTCAGCAATTTTGTATCTGTGGGTTCCATGATCGATGTGGATTTCGGAGATTTAATAGACTACTTTGGAACAGACCCGAAAACAAGGAGCATCCTCATGTATATTGAAGGAATAACTGACGCCAGAAAATTTATAAGTGCAGCAAGACACTTCGCGAGAACAAAGCCCATAATCGTAGTTAAGGCTGGAAAATTCATTGAAAGCGCAAAAGCAGCTGCTTCTCACACGGGTTCGCTTACAGGTGAAGACGCCATTTACGATGCAGCCTTTAAACGCGCCGGCATAGTGCGCGTTGAAGAAATAGCTGATCTATTCAACTGCGCTGAAGTTTTGGGACTTCAGCCCCTGCCAAAAGGGCCCAACCTTGCCATAATAACGAATGCTGGCGGTCCGGGAGTTATGGCCGCAGACGCGCTTATATCTAGAGGCGGCAAACTTGCAAAGTTGAGCCCGCAAACCATGGAAGCCCTCAACAATATTCTACCTCCCTACTGGAATAAAGGGAACCCCATAGACATTTTAGGCGACGCTAAAGCTGACCGTTACCAGGCGGTTTTGGAAGCCTGCCTCGAGGATGAGAACGTAGACGGAGTGTTAATTATCTATACAGCCCAAGGGGTGGCCGAGCCTTCTGAAATAGCAAAGGCTATAGTGGAGGTTTGCAAAAGCGATAGATACCGCAACAAGATAGTTTTAACCTCTTTTATTGGCTACAAAGCTGTAGAAGAGGCAAACCGTATTTTAAACGAGAATGGCATCCCAACATATTCTACTCCGGAACAAGCCGTAAAAACATACCTTTACATGTATCATTACAAGCGGAACCTTGAACTGCTTTACGAGACTCCTGAAGAACTTCCAGTTGACATTTCACCTCCAAAACGTCCAATATTAATAGCCATGCGGAATGCTGTCATGGAAAACAGGGTTATGCTGACAGAAGCTGAAGCTAAAAACCTTCTTGAATACTATGGCTTGCCTGTTGTAAAAACATACGTTGCCAAGACCGCAGAAGAGGCGGTGCAGATATCCTCAAAGATCGGCTATCCGGTAGTGCTGAAAATTCTTTCCCCCCAAATCACTCATAAAACTGAAGCTGGAGGTGTTGCCCTCGACCTAAACGGCGAAACCGAAGTCCAAGAGGCTTTTGAGCGGATAATTAAAAATGCTAAAGCATACAGCCCAGAGGCTGAAATCCTCGGCGTTACAGTCCAGCCCATGATTAAAAATAAGGGCTACGAAGTCATAATAGGCTCCAAAAAAGATCCCATTTTTGGACCTGTAATCCTATTCGGGATGGGCGGCATAGGCGCGGAACTTTTCAAAGATTATGCCATAGGATTGCCGCCTCTCAACCAAACCTTGGCAAGGCGGTTAATGGAGGAAACAAAAGTCTATCATCTTCTTAAGGGATATAGAAACATGCCGCCAGCCAACATTAAACTTCTTGAGGAAATACTTGTACGTTTTTCCCAAATGATTATGGATTTTCCCCAAATAATGGAAGTGGACATTAACCCACTTTTGATAAACGATAAAGAGGCTCATATACTAGACGCGCGGATAGCCGTAGATAAAGATTTAGTCTTCCGGAAAGTTGAGCCCCACCAGCACTTGGTAATAAGTCCATACCCCAAAAAATATGAAACTTTATGGAGGCTTCGAGACGGCAGAACTGTTTTATTAAGGCCGATAAAACCTGAAGACGAGCCTCTCTGGCTTGAAATGTTCCAAAACTTTTCTGAAGAATCCATACGCTACAGGTTTTTCCAAATAATAAGGGAAACACCCCATGAGGTGAGGGTGCGCTACTGCAACATTGACTATGACAGGGAAATAGCCATAGTTGCAGAATTAAACGAAGGAGGCCGCAGGCGGATCCTTGGAGTTTCGCGGGTAAGCCTAGAACCTGACAGGCGTAAGGGCGAAATAGCCTTCATAGTGGCTGACCCATGGCAGGGTCTAGGTCTTGGAACGAAGCTTGTTGATTACACTATTGAAGTCGCGAAGGATATGGGTGTTGAAACCTTGTATGCTATAATGCTTCCAGACAACTACCGAGCCATAAACCTCCTGAAAAACATGGGCTTTACGCTTCAAAGCCAAGAAGATGAAACAATTAAAGGGGTCTTAAATTTAAAGGAAGAGCTGCAGCAATCTGTGCCGGAAAAGGAATGCTGGAAAAATCAGGAAAAAGCTGAGCCCTTAAAGGATTAATAAAATTACATGTTAAACATAACATAATACTGGTATGATAATTTCTATACTTATTAACGGCTAAACTTAAATTAAAGAAATACAATAAAACTGAATCTCTACCACAAGGTATCCATAGGATGGTGATGACATGGATAAACTTAAATTTGCATTCTATTGGGCGGCAAGCTGTGGAGGTTGTGAAATCGCTGTTTTGGACATTAACGAGAAAATCCTCGATGTGGTGGCAAAGGCGGACATAGTATTCTGGCCAGTGGCCATGGACATAAAATATAGAGATGTTGAAGCCATGCCAGACAAGTATATAGATGTCTGCTTCTTTAACGGGGCCATCAGAACAGAAGAAAACGAGCATATGGCCAAACTTTTGAGGCAAAAGTCAAAAGTTCTCGTAGCTTTCGGCTCATGCGCCTGTGACGGCGACGTGGTAGGCCTTGGAAATTTATGGAATAGAGAAAAAATATTTGAAAGAGTTTACCTTGAAACTCCCTCAACAAACAATCCCCAACGTGTAACTCCCCAAACCCGCTTTAAAGTAAAGCAGGGGGAACTTGAACTTCCAGAATTCTACGACACGGTTAAAACATTAGCACAAACCGTTGAAGTAGACTACTTTATTTCAGGTTGCCCCCCTCCAGTTCCAAGGATCATTGATGCTTTAGATGCTATTTTAAGCGGAAAACTCCCACCAAAAGGTTCCAGTTTCCTGCTTAACAAGGCGGTATGCGACGAATGTCCAAGGGAGAAAAAGGAGAGAAGAATAACCCAAGTTAAAAGGATTTACGAGATAGAAGACGACTTCAAAACCTGCTTCCTAGATCAAAACGTGATATGCATGGGTCCTGCAACCCGCGGAGGTTGCGGCGCCCAATGTTTAAAGGCTAACATACCCTGCACAGGCTGCGGCGGTCCAGCTCCCAACGTGCCAGACCAGGGAGCAGCCATGATAAGCGCTTTCGCCTCTATTGTTGATAACCCAAAAGTCATCGAGCAAGTTGTTGATCCGGTTGGAACCTTCTACAAGTATTCCCTAGCAAATTCCATACTTCGCAGGAGGGTTATGAAATGAAAGAGATAGTTATAAACCCTATAACAAGACTTGAAGGGCATGGAAAAATAACTATATTCCTAAACGATGAAGGCGACGTGGATGAAGCATACTTCCAGGTTCCAGAGCTCCGAGGCTTTGAAAAATTCTGCGAGGGCCGAAGAGCCGAGGATCTTCCTATAATAACAACGCGGATCTGCGGAGTCTGCCCTGTAGCTCATCACATGGCGAGCGCTAAAGCCTTGGACGCTGCATTTAATGTGGAACCGCCTGAACCTGCCAAAAAACTCCGTGAACTCATGTACTGCGGCTATTACCTTTACGACCACACATTGCACTTTTACTATCTGGGTGGACCAGATTTCGTGGTTGGCCCCGAAGCCCCTCCAGCAAAACGTAACATTTTAGGTGTTATTGAAAAAGCTGGCATTGAAATAGGCAAAGAAGTAATAAAGCATAGAGCCTATGGGCAAAAAATCACCGAAATACTGGGTGGAAAGGCAACCCATCCCGTCAGTGCATGCATACCCGGAGGATTTGCGAGACCTATAACCGAGGATGAGCGGCGGGAAATTGAGAGAATGGTCAGGAGCTGCCTTGAATTTGCCAAACTATCTTTGAAGCTTTTTGATGATATTGTGCTGAAAAACACCCGCTATGTTGAACTAATAAAAAGCGATGCATACACCATGAAGACATACTACATGGGCTTGGTGGACAAAAATAACAAGGTAAACTTCTACGACGGAAATGTTAGAGTGGTAACCCCCAAGGGTGAAGAGTTTGTAAAGTTCTCTCCAAAGGAGTACTTGGACGTGATTGAGGAGCATGTGGAACCATGGACTTACGTTAAACTTCCCTACTTGAAGAAGGTTGGCTGGAAAGGCCTTGTCGACGGCCCTGAAAGCGGCTTATACCGTGTGGGCCCTCTTGGGAGGCTCAATGCAGCTGATGGCATGGCGACACCCCTAGCCCAAGCCGAATATGAGCGTATGTACGCCACCCTAGGCGGTAAACCCGTCCATAACACTTTAGCCTACCACTGGGCAAGGCTCATTGAGCTACTCTATGCGGCTGAAAGGGCCCTAGAGCTTGTGACAGACCCTGAAATAACGAGTAAAAATGTCCGCAACAAGCCTGGAAAGCCGGGGGAGGGCGTTGGAATAGTTGAGGCTGCAAGGGGAACGCTGATCCACCACTACCAATTTGATGAAAATGCGCTGGCAAAGAAGGTGAACCTTATAGTGGCCACAGTAAATAACGCGCCAAGCATATGCCTCTCCATAAAGAACGCTGCAAAGGCACTAATCAAGAAGGGGAAAGTAACCGATGGAATCCTTAACATGGTGGAGATGGCCTTCAGAGCCTACGATCCATGCTTTGCATGCGCAACCCATTATGCGATAGGCCAGATGCCCCTAGAAGTTGAAATTTATGATAGCCAAAAGAGGCTCCTTCAAACTTTAAGGAGGTAAATTTAATGGAAGAGGCAAGGATAGGCGTCTTCCTAGCAGACTCTGGGGGGCAACTATCCAAAATTCTGGACTTTGAATCTATAACAGAATTTTTAAGGGGCATCCATGGCGTAACCCGAGTTCAAAGGGCAAGCGAATTCTGGAGGGGCGATGGGCTCAAAACGATAATTGATGCTGTTAAAAGCGGAGAAATAAACCGCGTCGTCGTGGCTGAGGGCATACCTAAAATAGGTGAGATAGCAATCGCAAAATCCATTAGCTCGGCAGGGCTAGATCCCGGCTTTATAGAGGTTCTGGACTTAAAAGGCCATTGCGCCTGGCCTCACAGGGACTCGCCTAGGGAGGCCACTGAGAAGGCTAAGGCTATGCTTTTGGCGGCTATCGAAAAAGTTAGGCTTTCTCAACCCATAGAGAAAGCCGTCTTTCCTGCAGTTAAGTCCGTCCTTGTTATCGGCGGCGGAGTAGCCGGAATGCAGGCTGCAGAAGACCTAGCCGATATGGGCTTCCAAGTCTACCTTATCGAGAAGGAACCTTTCCTAGGCGGGTTAGCAGCGAGGGCTGTGCGCTTCTTCCCCACAGATGACTGTGCTGTTTGCATTCAATCCCCTACATCAGACCTTAAAACGGTAACCCATACGTCTAGAAAGTGTATTTACCGCTCTGGAATATCAGAAATTCCAAATCTGCAAATTTTAACAAACTCAAGGGTTATAAAACTTGAAGGTGAACCTGGAAACTTTAAAGTCACAATAGAAAAGAAACCGCGCTATGTAAATGATAAATGTGTGGCCTGCGGCTTATGCGCCACTGTTTGCCCCGTGGAAGTGCCAGACGAGTATAATGCCAAACTTACAACGCGTAAGGCCATATACATGAACATGCCTATTGTCTATCCACCGCTCTATGTGATTGATGGTTCGGTCTGCAAGTTCCATGAATGCGCCAAATGTGTTGCGGTATGTCCTACAAAGGCCATAGATTTGAACCAGAAAGCCGAAACCATAACCCTTAATGTTGGAAGCATAATAGTTGCAACGGGCTTTAAGGAGTTTGATCCAAGCGTAATTAAGGAGTACCATTATGGTGAGTATCCAGACATCATAACCCATCTGGAACTTGCGAGGATGATAGATAGCTTTGGGCCTACAGGCGGCAGGATAATTAGACCTTCAGACAAGAAAGAAGCCAAACGCATAGTTTTCATTCAATGTGTAGGATCAAGGGATAGACGCTGGAACCCATACTGCTCGGGAATATGCTGCATGATATCCCTAAAGCATGCAACACTAATTAAAGAGGCCCATCCAGATGCTGACATAACCATATGCTACATAGACATTAGAACCACAGGAAGGGAGCATGAATATTACTATGAAAAAGCTAGGGAGATGGGAATAAAATTTGTTAAAGGAAGGCCTACTGAAATTCTCCATGACCCTGCAACAAACACGCTGGTCGTGGATGTTGAAGATGAAATTCTAAAAAGATTCCTAGAGCTGGAAGCCGACCTTGTGGTTCTTGCAGCAGCCATGGTTCCAAATGACGGCTCAGAAGAACTTGCCAAAATCTTGGGCATAGAACTGGACAAGGATGGATTCTTTAAGGAATACAACTCTAAATTGAGGCCCACTGAGACAAAAATGAGGGGAATCCTCATCTGCGGAGGCGCAACATTTCCAAAGGATGTTCCAACAGTATCCCTTCACGCCCACTCAGCAGCGGTAAAAGCGGCCAAGTTCCTGAATGAGGGCAAAATTGTAAAGGACTTGAGGGTGGCCTATGTAAACGAGGATTATTGCGGAGACTGCGAATGCTGCCCAGTAACCTGCCCATATGGAGCCATAAGCCTTGTGCCCTCAGGAAACGGGCATTTTGTTGCAAGAGTATCACCGCTAAAGTGTGAGGGCTGCGGCATCTGCGTTGGAACATGCCCGGTAGGCGCCATAGAACTTAACCACTTAAACTCCAAGCAGATATCTGCGCAAATAAAGGCGCTTTTATCCGTTAACGAGACATCTAAACCCAAGGTGTTAGCCATATACTGCTCGGAGTGCGGAGGCACCGCCTTAGACTCTGCGGGAATGACGATGAGTTATCCGGCAAATGTAAGAACATTGAAAGTTCCATGCACAGGCGTGATTAGGGCTCAGCATATTATTGAAGCCTTTAAAGCAGGGGCTCAAGGCGTCATGATTGTCGGATGTAAACCTGAAGGTTGCCACTACGAAGCGGGAAGCCAGATGGCCAAAAAGAAAGTTGAATTGACCAAAGCTCTTTTGGCTGCCTATGGCATAGAGCCCGATCGCCTTGAAATGTTCAATCTAGTTTACATTGAAGGCGACAAATTCGCCGAAGCCGCTAGAATGATGAGTGAAAGAATCGAAAAGTTAGGCCAGCTGGTCATTGCATAAATGTTCTGATGCGCTGGTGATTTTTGTGGAAGATAAAGGGGAAAAGTCAAACAGCGACTTTATCAAAAATGTAAAGGAAATGCTTGGCGGCGAAACCATAACCTCATGTTACCAGTGTGGAACGTGCGCCAGCAGCTGTCCAGTTGCAAAAACCACTGAACGCTTCAATCCTAGGCATCTCCTTAGGATTGCCCTCTTAGGCGAGGGGGATGAAATTCTCAGCGGCGATGCAATTTGGCTCTGCTCTTCATGCTACAATTGCCAGGAGCGCTGCCCCCAAAAAGTTGAAATCGCGGAGGTAATTTTTGCATTGAGAAACATGGCCATACGCTCTGGGAAAATTCCCCAGATTTACATCGATTTTGCTAATGGCCTTATGAATGAGGGACGCGTGGTTCCTGTTTCAAAATTCGTGGAGAAGAAGCGACCTGATTATGGTCTTCCACCCCTTAAGCCAGCTGGTGTTGAACCATTACGAAAAATCCTCGCGGCAACAGGATTCGATAAGCTAATCAGCAAGAAAGGGTGAAAATAATGGCGAGCTATGCACTTTTTTTGGGCTGCACAATACCAGCACGACAACCACAATATGAAATTTCAGCCAGAAAAGCTCTAGCAAAGCTTGGAATAGAACTCATCGACTTGGAGAACATGACATGCTGCGCCCCTCCGCCCGTCAAATCCATTGATCTGGAAACAGGCCTTGCAATATCTGCATATAACATTTGCCTGGCTGAAGAAGCTGACCTAGACATTTTAACCCTCTGCGTAGGATGCTTTGAGTCCCTAGCCATGGCAAACACCCTTCTAAAAGAGAATCCACAGCTAAGAAAACGGGTAAATCATATTTTGTCAAATGTTGGAAAGGAATTCAAGGGAACAAGGGAGGTTAAACATTATTTAAGCGTCCTCCTAAATGATGTGGGTATAGAAAAAATTAGGAAAAACCTTGTCAAACCCCTTTCAAAGCTTAAAGTGGCAGCTTTCTCAGGATGCCATCTGCTTAGACCCAGCGAGCTACTTCGCTTTGATGATCCGGAGCGTCCCCGTATATTCGACACTTTAATTGAGGCCTTAGGCGCAAAAAGCATACCATACAAGAATAAGCTGCGCTGCTGTGGGGGCCTCTTAAGAGGCTACGCTGACGATGTAGCCCTAGCCATAACCAGAGACAAAATTGTAAACGCCCACAAAGCCGGAGCAGATTGCATATCCACCCTTTGCCCCTTCTGCTTCCTCACATTGGATCTTGGACAAATGTTAATTAAAACCACATATAAGGAAGAGTATAACCTGCCAATAATCCATTACGCTGAACTGCTAAGCCTAAGCCTTGGTGTGGAACCAAAAGAACTAGCCTTAGACTTCCATAAGGTAAAACTAGACAAAGTTTTGGAGAAAATAAGCTGAAGACTTCCTTAATTTTGCCGACATTCTCATATCTTATTTTTTGAATCAAGTCGCTGGAGATTCAAATTACAGAGTGCTTGTTTAATGCTGGGTGCTTCTGGAAAAGAATCATGAATATTAGGCTTATGTTTTCTTCAGGTTGCAATTGAAAAAGTTGTAAATGATACGAATTCTCTACAGGCGACAAAAGAATATTCGAAATGGCTAATTCTAGATGGGATTAACACCATACTTACCATGTAAGCTGATTAGAAAATGTTAAAAGCGAAGCAGCTCGATAAATTTTGAGGGTTCCAGATGAAAATTATATCCCTTAAAGAGCATAGGTGCTTCTGCTGTAGTGGAGTTATCAAAAAAGGCGAGGAATGCTTTGTTTTTATCGTTAATCCTGAAAATCCAAGCAAAAACGAGTTTGACGTAATCTATACTTGTGCAAAATGCGCAGAGGAAGAGGCTTGTCGAAGGAGGATTAGGCAGAAGGGCGTAACCGTATAGCATTAACTTAATTTACAGTTGTTTTCAGCTTTGGAATTTCAACTTCCAATGCCTCATTGTTGTTACATTTCATTATCATGTTTTCAACTTGAAGCTGTTCAACGGGTAGGTTAAGCTTCCAACAATTGTTCTCTAAGCATATTTGTAAGCCATCATCAAACTTGTTAACTCTCACTCGCTGACTCCTACAGCGGCACTGTACTAAAACCTTAACATAGTTTTCATCTTCAAAGATGTCTATTAGCGGCTCCTCGAGATGGGGAAGTGGAATAAAGTATTTGACTGTCGGGTTTTCCTCAAACCTTTCTTCGATTACATATTTTCTCTTTAATAGTTTCTCCATGGGATCTATGGGATTCTCCTTTTTAAATTCGCCATTTTCCTCCTCTTTAAGGCTCTCAACTAGCTTTTTAGCTAAAACTTTACAGAAGACGTCTATGTTGCGTATAGCTTCTTCAAAGTCGTCCATGACGTCTTCCTCAATTAAAATAATAATTATTATTTCATCCTATTAACTTTGTTACTCTAAACATGGCTGAACCATGCCTTATACTTCTTAAAAGTTACTTCTTTCCAATAGTCAATGGCAAGCTTCTAACATGCTTAACTACTCGAACAACGTCGCTAACATACTTACTTGGATCTTCTAAGGCCCTGTTTATGGCTATTTCAGCAATTGTTGCACCTTTGTCGGCTATTTTACCTAAACATGAGAGAATTGCGCGGATGTAGGGGATTTCTGGTGCTTCTCTCATGAGTCTGTTTGAATCTGTGTCAAGCATTTTCCTCATCTCTAAAAGCTGGTTTGCAACTTTAAGATCCCTTGTGAAAATGCATTCAATAGACTTCTGGAGAATTGTTTGAGTTAACTCGCTTAAATTGAATATTTTGTTAACAATACTTTCAGGAAGCCTGTTTCTGTAAACTTCCATTTCAAGAACTTCTCTGGCAAGGTATTCAGAATAGTCCGCGACCAACTCCAAATATTGCAGTATAAGCCTAGCAGCTGGTATAAAAAGTACGTCCACCATGCCCACTTCCTCGGCTATTGCGGGCTTAACCTGAGCAGATAAGAGTAGACGCACGGCCAAATAGTATATTTTGTCCGCTTCGTCTTCCCGTGCAATGGCTTCTTCAACAATGTCGTAATTCTTTTCTTTGAAGCCCTGCATTGCCTCAGAAAGTATTGTTGAAGCTATTAATGCAAGCCTTCTAATAAGCATGTCAAGCTTAAACTTTGTGGAATCAATGGAGCACTGCAGGAGGATGCTTTTCGGGGTTTCTTCAAGGATGCCGAGCCCTATGAGTTTTTGAACTATTCTTCGCACCTCGTCTATGTGGTTTTTCCCAATGCGGCTTGTGGAGGTTATACGTATAACGTCTCGCCCCAGAATGTAGCTTCCAACAATTATTCTTTCAAGCATTCCGGGCTCGTTGCATACGTCAGCATTCACAACGTATTCTTCGGCTTCTTCTCTCTGGGCTATATGTCTAGGCATTATTTTTAGGGAACCGTCTCTTTCGGGCATTATAAATAATAGGTCCCGTGGTTTTATGCCTTGTTCTTTAATCCACTCGTTTGGAAGCGAAACAGTCATCGTTGAACGCCCAACTCTTTGAACTTTTCTTATTTCCATGGACATCCCTATTTACCATTTTTACTTTAACACATTTATTTATTCTATATTTTCTATTTACGTGAGATATATATCTTTCGTTTTATTCTATATATCACGCAGATGTAAAGGAGGTTGATATAAAATGTCTGAATGGAAAACCGTAAGCATAAGGCAAGAACTAATAAAAGAAATCGAGAGGCTCATCAGAACAGGACGATACCGCAGCATATCAGAGTTCGTGTCAGAAGCTATAAGACTGCGCATAGAAGAGCTCATACGGGCTGAGGGAATTCCAGCCGCCAAGCGCGAGGAACTTTTGGCCATACCGGAACAGCTGCTGTATACGCCGAAGCACACATGGGCTCAAATAACACCTGAAGGAAACATCCGCGTGGGTGTTTCAGACTACGCTCAGAGACATCTCAAAGGCATAGCAAACATAATGACAGAGCCTGTTGGGAAAGAAATAGCCAAAATGGAGCCCTTCGGCGTTGCAGAAACATGGATGTTTATGTTCGACCTTTACGCACCAGTTAGTGGCAAAATAGTGAAGGTTAATGAAAAGTTGAAGAATAAGCCCTACCTGATAAATGAGGATCCCTACGGCGAAGGCTGGATTATAGAGATTAAGCCCAAAAACTCAATAGTCTTGGAAGAGGAACTCAATAGTCTGCTAAGTGCTAGAGAGTACAACAAGTGGGTAAGCAAACTTGAGGGAAGACTCCGCGAGTAGTCCATAATAGCCCCCTGTTTTTATCTCAAATTTTAATGTCAAATGTTTTCACTATTTGCTTTCAAATTCCAATCAACTTCAGGATGCTATGTCTATGTAACAAATCGAAATATAGGTATCATTTTTTTAAAATTTATGCCAAATATAAGTTAAATTTAACATAAATATCCATATATAAAAAAATTTTATACAAAAATTATGATGGAAATGAATTATATAAAAAGCATCCAAATTGAACCTGCAAAAAAGGTAAAGCCCGACAAACCTAAAGTTATTGGAATGAGAAAACGCGTTTGTTCAAATAGGAAAGTTCATAATATTTATACCATCAAATATGACGATGAGTCTATATGGGTGTCCTGTCCTGATTTTGGCTGGTACATAGATGGAGGAAAATTGCCAAAATTGGGGTGTACTAGCAGAAAGAAGCGTTGTACATGGTATTTATCCACACACTAGATTATGCCTGATGTCTCTTTAACTAACGGAACACCAGCGTTTTTGTTAGTTGTTTTAGGCTTTTCTTGGAAGATGGGAATTAAACCCAAAATGCTTTGGAATTAAGATTTTTATGCTCCAGAGAATGCAACTTGCTCATTAAGCTTGATGGAAAATTAAGTGAATTGTCTGGTTCACAATTATATATTATTTACAATGTTAATTTTTGAGTTATATTTGTGTTAATTTTGGTTTAGGTGAGTAAATATATTGGATTTTACATTTAAACACTTCTAAGAAGGTTGATACAATTTGACTGAAAAACCCTTCCAAGGGATAAGGAAATTGCCGCCTTGTAGAGCGGCATGCCCAGCTCATGTCAACGTTCAAGCCTATGTTGCTCTTATCCAAAAGGGGGAGTTCGAGGAGGCTGTTGAAGTTATAAGGAAGGATTTACCCTTTCCGGCTATCTGCGGGCGGGTTTGCTTTAGCCCATGTGAGGATGCATGCGCAAGGGTTAATCTTGACCAGGCTGTGGCTGTACGCTCCTTGAAAAGGCTTGTAGCAGACATTGAGCATGAACAGGGCAGGGTGATAGCTGAACCAGTGCCAAAGAAATATAGTGAAAAAGTTGCCATAATAGGTGCTGGGCCGGCTGGACTGGCAGCGGCTTATGAGCTTGCCAAGCTCGGCTATCCAGTAACGGTTTTTGAGCGTATGGCTGAACCTGGCGGGATGATGCGATATTGTATACCTGACTTTCGCCTTGAAAAGTTTGTTGTCGCAAACGAAATATCCTACATAAAGGATTTGGGTGTTGAAATTAAGACTGGCGTGGAATTCGGAAAAGACATAACCCTTGAAAGCTTGAAAAAAGACGGGTATAAAGCTGTTTTTATTGCTATTGGCACTCAACTCGGCGTGAAATTGTATATTCCAGGCGAAGACTTGGATGGTGTAATGAATGCAGTGGACTTTTTGAGGGCCATTGCTATTGGTGAGAAGATAACCGTTGGCGAAAGGGTTGCCGTTATTGGCGGCGGCAACACAGCCATTGATGCTGCAAGGATGGCTAAAAGACTAGGCGCTAGGGAGGTCATGATTCTTTATAGGCGTTCTCGCGGGGAAATGCCTGCCCTTCCTCATGAGGTGGAGCTAGCCGAAAGGGATGGAATAAAGTTCTATTTCCTGGTGGCTCCTAAGCGAATTATAGGAGAAAACGGAAGGGTTAAGGCTGTTGAATGCTTAAGAATGCGCCTCGGCGAGCCTGATGAAAACGGAAGAAGGCGTCCAATACCTATAGCCTTTTCAGAGCATCAATACGAAGTGGACATGGTTATTCCAGCCTTGGGGCAGATGGTTGAAACATCTGTTTTGCCGCCGGAGCTAATAAGCAAGGAGAAACAAGGTCCATTACTGCAAGTTGACCCCTTAACCCTTGAAACCAATATTCCAGGAGTCTTTGCAGGTGGGGATGTTGTCACCGGCCCTGCAAGCATCATTGAGGCTGTTGGAGCTGGAAAGCGTGCCGCTGTCTCTATACATCGTTATTTGAGGGGCGAGGATCTGCGGAAGGATAGGGATGAGAAGATTGAGGAAACCACCTGGGTTAAGGATTGGCGGTTATTGGAGAAGAAGGAGCGAAGATATGATGCTCCCATTGAGAAGCCTCACCTAAGCTTTGAGGAGGCAAGGGAATATCTTGAAAGGTTGAAGCGTCATGCCAGATTCGAGGCTTTTCGTTGTTTGAGTTGTGGTCCATGCGCAGAATGTCTCGCAAGTATGGACTTATGCGAGGGCGATAAGGCCGTTGTTGATGAGGGCAAATGTGTAGGATGCAACGTCTGCGCGTCTGTCTGTCCTGTTGGAGCCATTAAAAAGAATGAGAAGGGCGTGGCGCAAGTGAATGAGGACTTATGCAAGGGTTGTGGGCTCTGTGCTGCGAGATGTCCTGAAAGAGCCATATCCATGAAGAAGCTTTCCGATGAACAGGTTCTAACCATGGTTTTAACCGCTCTGGAGAGGTGATATGGATGGAGTCTTCTAACCCGCCCAAAATTGTCTGTTTCATGTGCAACTGGGCTTTCTGCGAGGAGGAAATGAGTGTTCCATATAATGTTAACATTATTCGCGTTATGTGTGTTGGAAGGATGGATCCGGCGCTGGTTCTTGATACTTTTATTAATGGAGCTGACGGCGTCCTACTTGTTGGATGCAAGCCTCCGGACTGCCACTTTGTCAATGGAAATCTCCACGCTGAACGAGCAGTCAAAATGTTGAAGAAGCTTTTGGCTTTGGCTGGGCTTGAGCCTGAAAGGTTAAAGCTTATGCTGTTCTCACCCCTCGAGGACAAAGGCTTCAGCAAATATGCCAAGGAGTTTTCTGTGGAAATTTGGAAGCTTGGAAACCCAACACTTGGGAGGGAGGGGCTTCTGGCTAATCTTAAGGCGGCTAAGGAGGCAGCCTCAGCCTTTAGACTCCGCGTTCTTCTTGGTAGGGAGAAGGAGCTGACAGAATTCATGAACGCTTACGGCGAGAAGATCCCAGAGGAGCAGTTTGACGCTTTGTTAGATGATGTTGTCAGAGCGGAGTTCATACGCTACAAAATCCACCACTTGACAAAGATTAAGCCTCGCTCCGTAAAGGAGTTGGCTGAAATTCTTGGGATCAAACCTTCTGCCGTTTTGAGGCATATAACCAACATGAGGCGGAAGGGCATGATAGCCCTTGACCATGTTGAAGGTTACACGCCCTTATACAAGGCTTTGGAGGTGCGATAAAGGATGGCTGAAGGAAAAGTTGGGGCGGTTCTTGTTGTGGGCGGTGGTGTCGCTGGAATACAGGCGGTTCTGGACCTAGCTGATTCAGGATTTAAGGTATATGTAGTCGACCAGTCGCCAAGCATCGGCGGTGTTATGGCTCAGCTTGACAAGACCTTCCCAACAAATGACTGTTCCATGTGCATTTTGGCTCCAAAGCTTGTTGCTGCCGGGAGACATCCGAACATTTCTTTGATTACGAACAGCGAAGTGCTAGGCTTAAGCGGAGAAGCTGGAAACTTCGAAGTGAAAATTCGAAAGAGAAGCCGCTACATAAATGAGGAGAAATGCAACGGCTGTGGACTTTGTGCTCAAAAATGCCCAGTTGAAGCTATAGACACCTACAATAAGGGTTTAACGGACAGAAGTGCAGTCTATGTGGAATTTCCCCAGGCTGTACCATTACGCTTCAAGATAGATCGTGAAAAATGCATTGGATGCAGAACATGCCAAGAGGTCTGTAAGGCGAATGCTGTTGAATACGACCAGAAGGACAGCGAAATAGTTCTAAATGTTGGGGCTGTGATTTTGGCCCCGGGTTTTGAACCGTTTGATGCACGGCTTAAGAGCGAGTATGGTTATGGGCGTTATGCGAATGTTGTGACTAGCATAGAGTTTGAACGCATATTGAGCGCTTCTGGACCTTATGGTGGGATTGTTTTAAGGCCTTCCGATGGTGAGATTCCGCGAAAAATCGCCTTTGTTCAATGTGTTGGTTCCCGTGATGCACAGCTTGGAAACAATTATTGTTCAGCTGCTTGTTGTATGTACAGCATTAAAGAGGCAATCATAGCCAAGGAGCATGTGCCCACAAAGTTGGACTGCACAATTTTCTATATGGATATACGGGCTTACGGCAAGGAGTTTGACGCTTATTATAAGCGGGCTAAAGAGGAGTATGGCATACGCTTTGTGCGTTCAAGGGTTGCCAGCATAACTGAAGACCCGAAGACTGGCAATCTGCTTGTTCAATACGTCGGCGAGGATGAAACTCCAAGAATTGAAGAATTCGACATGGTTGTACTTTCAACGGGGATGCAGCCTCCAAAGGATGTGGAGAAGTTGGCTAAAGCTTTGGGAATAAAGCTTAATAAGTACCGCTTCTGCGAAACCAGCACCTTCACGCCGCTGGAAACCTCAAAGCCCGGCGTATTCGTCTGCGGAGCCTTTAGCTCGCCGAAGGATATTCCCGAAAGCGTGGCGCAGGCTAGTGGCGCCGCAGCGAAAGCCATGGCGATAATAGCGCCCGAGAGGGGTAAGCTTATCACCGTTAAGGAGTATCCGCCTGAAAGTGATGTAAGCCAAGAAGAGCCCCGAATAGGCGTTTTCATATGCCACTGTGGCATAAACATTGGCGGCGTAATAAATGTTCCAGAGGTTGTTGAATACGCCAAGAAGCTTCCAAACGTTGTTTACGCTGAAGAGAACCTTTACACCTGTTCAGATGACACCCAGAAGAGGATTAAGGAGAAAATCAAGGAATACCGCCTAAACCGCGTGGTTGTGGCCTCTTGCACCCCGCGAACCCATGAGCCGCTTTTCCGAGAAACCGTTCGCGAGGCTGGCTTAAACCCATACCTTTTCGAGATGGTCAACATCAGGGACCAGTGCAGTTGGGTTCACATGCATGAGCCTAGAGAGGCTACTGAAAAGGCTAAAGACCTTGTCCGCTCCGTTGTCGCAAAGGCCAGGCTTCTGAAACCATTGAAAAACCCGACGGTCAACGTTACTCCAGTCGGGCTTATTATCGGAGGCGGAGTTTCCGGGATGACTGCAGCGCTGGAATTAGCCAACCAAGGCTTTGAAGTTCACCTTGTGGAACGCGAGAAAGAGCTTGGCGGGCAATTGCGAAACATCTATTATCTACTTGAGGGCGATAACCCTCAAGAATACTTGCGAAAACTCGTTAGAGCTGTCACCGAAAATAAGCTGATACATGTTTATTTGGGCGCTGAGGTTGTGGATGTAAGCGGCTTCGTCGGCAACTTCAAATCAAAGATCAGGCTTAGCAATGGCGAAGAAAGAGAAGTTGAACATGGCATAGTCATTGTTGCAACCGGAGCTGTTGAGTATAAGCCTAAAGAATACTTGTACGGCGTTGACCCCAACGTTATAACCCAGCATGAACTGGAGGAGAAAATCGCTAAAGGAGAATTCAAAGCTGAGAAAGTGGTTATGATACAGTGTGTAGGCGCAAGGAATGAGGAACGCCCAAACTGTGCGCGTATATGCTGTGGACAAGCAATCAAAAACGCTTTGAAAATTAAGGAGTTAAACCCAGAATCTGACGTTTACGTTCTCTATAAGGATGTTAGGAGTTACGGCTTTAAGGAGGAATATTACCGAGAGGCCGCATCAAAAGGCGTTATATTCATAAGCTATTCAGATGAAAAGAAACCGGAAGTAACAAAAGAGGATGGCCGGCTGAAGGTAACATTCTACGAGCCGGTGCTAAAACAGGAAGTTCAGCTGGAGCCGGACTACGTAGTTTTAAGCGCTGCAACAATTCCAAACCCAGACAATAAGCGAATAGCCGAAATGCTAAAAGTGCCATTAACGAAGGACGGTTTCTTTCTAGAGGCTCACATGAAGCTCCGGCCTGTGGACTTCCAGACGGACGGTGTTTTCCTATGCGGCATGGCTCATTCGCCGAAATTCATTGATGAAAGCATCTCGCAGGCATGTGCAGCCGCGGCGAGGGCGGCTACAATATTGTCTAAGAGGGCCCTTGAAATGGAGGGAATAGTGGCTAGTGTAGATGAAGGTTTATGTAGTGGATGTAGGATATGTGAATTTCTATGTCCCTACGGCGCAATTGAAATGAAGGATAAGGATGGCGAAACAGTCGCACACGTGATTGAAGCCCTATGCAAGGGCTGCGGCGTCTGCGGAACAGCATGCCCAACAAAGGCCATAAACCTCGGACACTTTACAACCGAAGAAATCAACGCTCAAGTTAGGGCAATAATCAAGGAGATGGAGGCAGCAGCCGCATGACCGAACAAAAGGATTTTGAACCTAAAATTATAGGTTTCCTCTGCAACTGGTGCGCCTATGCAGGCGCAGACCTTGCCGGCGTAAGCCGAATTCAATATCCACCAAACATCCGCATTATACGTGTCATGTGCAGCGGAAGAATAGACCCTGCCTTCATACTCGAAGCCCTAAAAAACGGCGCTGACGGAGTTCTAGTGGCTGGATGCCACCTGCCCTCGGACTGCCATTACATTAGCGGCAATTTTAAGACTCTGAGAAGGGTAATGCTATTAAAGAGGGTGCTTAAAGATCTTGGAATAGAACCAGAACGTGTGCGACTGGAATGGATCTCCGCAAGCGAGGGAGACAAATTCGCAGCCGTAGTTAGAGATATGGTTGAACAGATTAAGAAGCTTGGTCCAAACCCGTTAAAGATGGAGGCGAAGAAATGAGCCAAACTAAAAGTGAAGCCCAAGAATATGCCCCGCCAGTAATAAAGGCCGAGGAGCTTGACCAGAAATTCAAGTATAAAATGAGTAAGATGCACGGCGCAGAAAAAATAATGGCTTGCTTCCAATGTGGAACATGCACAGCTGACTGTCCCATAGCAAGATTCAGCGAGTTTTACAGACCCAGAAGAATAGCCCGCATGGTTCAGCTAGGCCTAAAAGATAGGCTCTTGCTGGACAGGGCTTTATGGCTTTGCTCATCATGCTTCACATGCGTGGATCACTGTCCCCAAGGCGTGGAAATCGCCGGCATAGTTCGAGCCCTTCGAAACATGGCTGTCGAAGAAAAAAACATTCTCCCATTAGTCTATAAAGAGTTAGCCACAAACCTGATGAAAAGCGGTTTTGTCTACGAGATTCCGGAGTCTCGTCTACAAAAAAGGGTTGAGCAGGGGCTGCCGCCACTTCCAAAGCCAAATGTAAAAGACGTTATGAAAATTTTCGAGGTTACTGGTTCAGCCCGCCTAATTGAAAAGGTTCAAACTATTGCGAAGGTGGAAAGTAAATGAGCAACCCAAAATATTTGTTGTTTCCTGGATGTGTAATACCCTATAGGCTTTCAAGCTACGAAATTTCAGCCAGAAAAGTGCTCGCCAAACTTGACGTGGAAATTGTTGAAATGCCCGAATACAACTGCTGCGGCTACCCAATGGACGTTATAAACCACGATTTGATGTTGACGCTTGCAGCTAGGAACCTATGCATAGCTGAGAAGGTTGGCTTACCAATAATGGCGCTTTGCAATGGATGCTTCTGCAGCCTAAACGAAACCAACAAGGTTCTAAAGGAGGATAGGAAACTAAGGGAGAAGATTAACGGTTATCTTAAGGAGGTCGGCATGGAGTTTAAAGGCACCACGGATGTTAAACACCTAATATACGTGCTTTCAGAGGATGTAGGCTTCGAAAAGATAAAGAATGCGGTAATTAAACCCCTGACTGGGCTGCGTGTGGCACAGCATAGCGGATGCCACGTTTTGAGACCACGTAAATATGTGGGACGAGACGACCCTGAGAACCCCGCAACCCTTAAAGAACTGATTAGGCTGACTGGCGCCGAATGCTTAGATTATATGAATGAGACTGAATGCTGCGGAAACCCGATAATAGGCGTTAATGAGGATGTACCCTTCAGCATGGCGAGGGAAAAGCTCGACAATGTTCGAAATGTTGGCGCCCAGGCGCTTATAACCGTTTGTCCCTTCTGCCACATAATGTTCGACCTAAACCAGCCCCGCATAGAAAGGGCATTTAACGAGAAATTCAATTTGCCAGTTCTCCATTACCCGCAACTTCTAGGCTTAGCCATGGGCTTCTCGCCAGAAGAGCTGGCCCTAAACGAGCTTAGGGTTAAGCCAACTGAACTATTAAACCAGATAGTTAAGGTGTAAAATATGGAGAAACAAAAACTAAAATTCGCGTTTTATTGGGCAGCCAGCTGCGGCGGATGCGAAATCGCCGTCTTAGACATTAACGAGAAGATCCTTGACGTGGTGCAAATCGCCGATATCGTGTTTTGGCCAGTGGCCATGGACGTAAAATATAGGGATGTTGAAGCCATGCCGGACAAGTACATTGACGTTTGCTTCTTCAACGGCGGAATCCGAAACAGCGAGCAGGAGCATATGGCGAAACTCCTGAGGCAGAAGTCAAAGATTCTTGTGGCTTACGGCGCATGTGCCCACCTTGGCGGTGTCCCGGGATTGGCTAATCTCCATAACAAGAAGGAAATCTTCGAAAAAGTATACGCCAAAACCTTCTCAACAGACAATCCGAACGGTGTTTTCCCACAGCCGAAAGTACATGTTAAAGAGGGCGTACTGGAAATCCCAGAATTTTATGACACTGTGAGAACCCTTGACCAGACTGTGGATGTTGACTATTACGTGCCAGGTTGCCCACCAGCAGTGGAACGCACAATATTCGCTTTGGAGGCCATTGCTAAGGGCGAGCTACCGCCAAAAGGCTCTGTGCTTGCACCCTTAAAGTCGGTCTGCGACGAATGCTCCAAAAAGAAGGAGAACAAGAAAATATCACGAGTATACCGTGTCTACGAGAAGATCGCAGATCCTGAAAAATGCTTGCTGGAGCAAGGAATCATCTGCATGGGTCCAGCCACGAGGGGCGGATGCGGAGCCAGATGCCTAAAAGCTGATATGCCATGCACAGGCTGTGGCGGGCCCTGTCCAAACGTCCTTGAGCAGGGTGCAGCCATGGTAAGCGCTCTAGCCTCAATACTTGGCCTAGAGGAGGAGAGGGAAAAATACACGGAGGAGGAGGTTGAAAAACTGATCGAACAGATAAAGGACCCTGTTGGAACCTTCTACATGTATGCTCTACCAGCCTCAATATTGCGGAGGAAGGTGATCCGTGAATGAAGGAAATAATCATAGACCCAATTACAAGACTTGAGGGACATGGCAAAATAGCCATATTCCTAAACGATGCTGGAGAAGTGGAAAACGCCTACCTGCAAGTTCCGGAGCTCCGCGGCTTCGAAAGATTTTGTATTGGACGAAAAGCCGAGGACATGCCTCTTTTGACCAGCAGAATCTGCGGCGTCTGCCCAGTGGCCCATCACATGGCTGGAACGAAGGCTTTGGACGCAGCGTTCAATGTTGAACCGCCAGAACCAGCTAAAAAGCTCCGCGAACTAATGTACTGTGGCTACTACATATACGATCATACGCTCCACTTTTACTATCTTGGCGGACCAGACTTTATTGTTGGGCCAGATGCGCCTCCTGAAAAGCGCAACATTTTAGGCGTTATTGAGAAGGCCGGCTTAAACATCGCTAAGGAGGTTATTAAACATAGGGCTTATGGGCAGAGAATAACCGAGATAATAGGTGGAAAGGCAACCCATCCAGTCTGCGGATTGCCCGGAGGCATTTCTAAACCATTAAGCGAGGAGAACAGGCAGGAAATTGAGAAGATGGCAGAATCCGCTGTTGAGTTTGCAAAACTCTCTTTGAAGCTTTTCCACGATATTGTTCTGAAAAACACAAAATATGTTGAACTGATTAGAAGCGACGCTTATACCTTGCGTACATACTATATGGGCTTGGTTGACGAGAACAACAAAGTGAACTTCTATGACGGCAAGATAAGGGTTGTAGACCCCGAAGGCAGGGAATTCGCCAAATTTGAGGCTAAAAACTATTTGGAGCATATCGCCGAGCATGTGGAGCCATGGACCTACGTGAAACTTCCATACCTTAAAAAGGTTGGCTGGAAAGGCTTCGTGGATGGTCCCCAAAGCGGAGCCTACCGTGTCGGCCCTTTGGGAAGGCTTAATGCGGCTGAGGGCATGGCCACACCCTTAGCCCAAGAGGAATACGAGCTCATGTACAAGACCTTGGGCGGCAAACCGGTGCATTCAACCTTGGCTTATCATTGGGCAAGACTCATCGAGCTGCTTTATGCCTCTGAGCGGGCTGTTGAACTCGTCAAAGACCCGGAAATAACAAGCACAAATGTGAGGAATAAGCCCGGCGAGCCCGGCGAAGGCGTCGGCGTAGTCGAGGCTGCTAGAGGAACCCTTATCCATCACTATGTCTTAGACGAGAACGCCCTGGTCAAGGATGTTAACCTAATTGTTGCCACGGTAAATAATGTGCCCTCCATAAGTATGTCAGTGAGGAACGCGGCTAAGGGCTTGATTCACGGAGACAAGGTTGACCAAGGCTTGCTTAATATGGTGGAAATGGCCTTCAGAGCCTACGACCCATGTTTCGGATGCGCCACCCACTTTGCTGTGGGCCAAATGCCTCTTACATTAGAAATCTATGACAGCAATGGAAAACTGATTAAAGTCGTGCAAAGGTAAACTCAACTATTCTCTATTTTTCTTTCCTCGGCGATTTTCTTGATAAAAAGTGAATTAGAAAAAGAACTGAAGACCTGGCTATCCGGCGCGGAAAGGGTTGTGATCGTTGGAATAGGAAATCCCATACGTATGGACGATTATGTAGGCGTTAAAATAGTTCAGCATTTACAGGGGAAAGTTTCAGAGAAGGTCTATCTCATTGAATGTGAAACTGTTCCCGAAAGTTACATCCACGAGATAGTTAACCTCAATCCAACACACATCCTAATAATAGACGCTGCGCTATTAAACGCAAAGCCTGGAGAAGCAAGACTTTTCAGGCCAGATGTACTTGAAAACTTTCCAGCGTTTTCCACTCATATCCTCCCCCTTAGAGTTTTCTGCGATTATTTGGCTAGCACAACAGGAGCCAAAATAGCTTTGCTTCTGATACAACCCAAGAAAACGGATTTCGGGGAGGGGTTGTCACCCGAGCTTGGAGCTTCAGCGGAGAAAATTTCAAAAATCCTATTCGCCGCTCTTTCTCAAGTTCTTTAAAGGTTTAAGAATTAAATAACTGACGATGCATGGAAAAAAGGAAAAAGGTAAAGATGGAAAATTCAGGCTGTCGGGGCAGCTTTTAAGAGTTCCCTTAAAAGCTTCTTTGTGGACGCCATTCTAGATTTCTGGGCAAGGACATCTGTGGAAACCAAATCTAGCGCTTCTTCTGGACACCATTTTATACACTGGGGGCCGTCAGGCTTGTCCTTGCAAAGGTCACAGACAAATACGACCTTCTTATCTGGATGTAGTGTGATTGCCCCGAAGTCGCAGGCTTCAATACACCAGCCGCATCCATTGCATTTATCTTCATCCACTATTATTGTTCCATCTACATCTGATTGTTTCAACGCGTCTCTGGGACAGGCAGCTACGCATGGCGGATCCTCACAGAGCCTACAAGTTAATGAGACGTTGACTAGTGGATTTAGCCTTACAACCCTTATTCTAGATTTTAATGGGTTGAATGCCTTCTCCTTGGTCCATGCGCATATGTACTCGCAGACCTGGCATCCTACACATTTTTCTGGATCCACGGAAACGAATTTCCTTTCATGGATCTTTACCATATGATTCTCCTCCTAGTCCCTCTTGATTTTCGCCTCCACTATGGAGGTCAAGTCATCCATGCCTAGCTCCTTCAGTTTCTCTGGCGTTGGTATGCCATCTCTTGTCCAACCTCTAACCTCATAGTAGTCATCCAGCATCATGTTCAGCTCTTCCTGACTTACATATGCTCCTTTTGATGGTCCCTCGTCGGGCACCGGATAGTTCATAACCTTCCATGGCAGCGTATCATCCTTTCTGCTGAAACCTTCTCTGACATTTATAACCCTTGCAAGGTTGTTTATTCTCTCACCCTTAAGGCGCATCTCTTCAGGGGTGGTCTCAATGCCTGTTACAATGGTATAGAGCTTAGCGAAGTCCTCTAATTCCTTGTAGTATGTGCCTCTTGAGAACTTGCATACAATCATGGAGTCAATTATTGTGTAGACATCCTCTATGTCCTTAACAAATTTTGCTCTGCCCTTTTCATATTTTAGTCTGTTGAATTTGCCCTTAACATCGAAGGCGTAGCTGCCATGCCTATTATGATCGGCCCCTCTAAATGATACAGCATAGCCTAAGGCCGCCGTTTTAAGGCATCTCAAGTCATAGCCTGTAACCTCAACTCCCTTTATGTGCTGGGCTAGTTTCTCCGCGCCTTTTCCTATCTTCTCAGCGGCTATTTTCACTCCTTCAGCGAGGATGTCGCCTATCCCCTCACGCTTCCCCATCATTTCGAGAAGCTTTACCAACGCTTCATGATTGCCGAATTTGGCCTCTATTCCATTCATATCCTTCTCGGTTAATATGCCGTTTTCATAACAGTCCATGGCGAAGCCGACAATTACTCCTGCGCTTATTGAGTCCATGCCATAATAATTGCAGATTTCACTTCCTTTGATTATGGCGTCAAGCCTGTCCACTCCACAGTAGGGCCCTAAAGCCCAAAGTGGCTCATACTCAACCCTAGACATGGCGCCCTTATATGGGCCTTCCTTAACAACGCAAACGTGCTCGCATCTCATGGCGCAGGAACTGCATCCAATAATCTTCGCCACGAACCTCTCGTTCAGAAGTTCTCCACTTACCCTTTCGGCTCCTTCAAAATGTGCATTATTATAATTTCTCGTTGGCATGCAGTGCAGTGCATTATGCACTAGAACGTTTTCTGGGGTGCCTAAGGTTCGGTACTTCTTTGTGGCCGGGCCTTTCATCCTTTCATGGAACTCTTTTACAAATTCTAGAAATTCATCTGGTTTGGCAACTTTGACATCGTTGGTTCCCCTCATCGCTATGGCCTTCAGGTTCTTTGAACCCATAACTGCGCCTAAACCTGTTCTGCCAGCAGCCCTTGAAGTTTCATTCATTATGTTTGCTATTCGGACAAGCTTTTCTCCAGCCGGACCTATTGATGCAACCCTTATGTAGAAGTCCCCAAGCTCCTCTTTTATTGCATCCTCAGTTTCCTGCGGGGATTTGCCCCACAAATGTGTTGCATCTAAAATTTGAACGGAATCATCGTCAATCCAGACATAGACAGGCTTTTCAGCTTTGCCCTTAAATATGAGAGCATCATATCTAGCCCTTTTTAGTTCAGCTCCGAATGAGCCATGGGATAAAGATTCAGATATTCCATAACTTTCTGGAGACTTTGCCACAATAGCATGACCGTTCCCACCAGTGGGCCAGATGGAACCCGATGTTGGACCTGTCGCCACCACCAGTGCGTTTTCTGGACTGAAGGGATCAACCCCCGGCGGAGTGTGGTCCAGCCAAAGTCGCATGCCCAGACCTATGCCGCCAATATATTTTTTGGCATAATCCTCGTTTAGCGGCTCCGTTCGTGTCTTGCCCGTTGTCAGATCCACAATAAGAATTCTGCCGGCATATCCGTACCACATCACATTTTACCTCCAAACCCTTTTGAATTGATGATGAGGGGTTTTTCGATATATTAATCTATCTATAAAAATTCTCGGATCTGCATCAATCTAAAATGTTTAAATGTCCTCTATGTGAAACAGATATATCAAAGCATTCTCATTTAACAATAATGAGAATTAATGGGCGGGGGATCATGTTTGCGGGTTAAAGTTGAATATATTGGGCATATAAGGAAGTTAATTGGCAGCGAGAGAGAGGAAACCTTTGAGGTCCCCGAAGGCGCCCTTTTAGAGGACCTATTAAACATGCTGGCTGAAAAATATGGTGCACCGTTCAAAGTGGCCGTCTATGAGCCCGGAGACACGGATCTTAAGCAGGGCTTTATAGCTACAGTTAATGGTTACCTCATTAACCAATTAGATGGAGTTAGAACGAAACTGAAAAATGGCGACCACATAATTCTAACATCTGTTGTAAGCGGAGGCTAAATTCCAGCCTCAAAATTTTGATGATAAGCGTTTTATAAACGTGTATTTCGATATTGTCCTAAAGGTGAAGTTATTGAGGCGAATAGATATTTTGAAAAGGAAAAGTTTTGAAGAAAAGGATTTTGATGGCTTCTTGTTATTTAATGAGGTTAACATTTTATATTTTTCCGGGTTTTACGGGGCATCATGCCTGCTAATCCCAAAGGATGGCGAAAATAGGTTATACGTCTACAGCGTCAATTATGAGCAGGCCAAGGCTGAATGTAAAGATTTTAGAGTTGAATTGGTAAAGGGTGAGGAAAATTTTATAGATAAAGTTGCGGAGCATGTTAAGACCTTGAAAATTAGAATGCTGGCCTTTGACACGTTAAACGTCGAAAACTACCGCATACTTGCTGGAAGACTTAAAAATGAGGCGAAAATTAAGCCGCAAAGCGCCATTATATGGGGGCTAAGGAGAGTTAAGGATTCTGAGGAGCTTGAGCTCATGCGGAAGGCTTCGGAGCTAACCTCGATGGGAATGAAGGCTGCCTATGAGGTTATAAAGCCTGGCATTAGAGAATATGAGGTTGCTGCTGAAATAGAATATGCCATGAGACAGGGGGGCTCATGGGGAACGGCCTTCGAAACCATAGTGGCTTCAGGCCCAAGATCTGCATATCCCCATGGAGGATGCACTGATAGGCGTATTCAAGAAGGCGATCTTGTTGTTGTGGATATAGGCGCTGCATATCGCTATTACCGTTCGGATATGACTCGAACTTTTGTTGTTGGAGTACCGTCAGATAAGCAAAACAAACTTTACGAGATAGTTAAGCTGGCGCAGGAAAGCGCCATTAAAAACATTAGGCCCGGAGTGGAGGCAAAGGCGGTGGATGCCGCAGCCCGCAAAATCATAGAAGAGGCGGGCTACGGCGAGTTTTTCGTTCACGGTTTAGGCCATGGAGTGGGATTAGAGATTCATGAACCTCCAACCCTCAGCCGGAACAGTAGGAATAAGCTTGAGAGCGGCAACGTTGTGACTGTGGAGCCCGGTATATATTTGGTAGGCTTCGGAGGCATAAGGATTGAGGACACCGTTCTTGTAGGCGAATTTGGTGCTGAAAAATTGACATACGGTCAATATCCTTTCAAGGTTCCATAATAAATGAGTTAATTTATGAAATATGGATTAACTTTCATCAGCCTTAATAGATAGCGGCGAAAATGCTGAAGCACTCCGCTTAAACAATTAGCATATGTTAGGAAAAATTTAAAAGTTCGGTTCCTAAAGCCCTTCTTAAGGGAGAAGACGGGCACTTTGGTGTAGTTTTTCTCCCCCCGAACCACATCCCGTCTTCTCCCTTGTTCTGGTAAAGCTTAAGGATTTGATTTTCATAATTTAACCGAAGGTTATGTGGGTGGGATTATGGTTAAGATCTTGATAATTTATGACTCCAAAACTGGAAACACGGAGAAAATGGCTTTGGCCGTTGCCGAAGGCGCCAAGCAAGTGGATGGCGTGGAAGTTACTGTTAAGAGGGTTGAGAAAACGAACCTTGAAGACCTTATAAATGCTGATGGAATAATGATCGGTTCGCCCACATATTTTGGGCAAATGTCAGCTAAAATTAAGGCGCTCATAGACGAGTCCGTAAAGATTCATGGGAAACTTGAGGGCAAGGTAGGCGCAGCCTTCACAAGCTCCGGAGGAACAGCCACAGGTGCGGAGACAACGTTGCTTTCTATACTTCAGGCCATGCTAATTCATGGGATGATAGTGCAGGGTAGGGCCGACGACAAACATTATGGAGTGGCAGCCATAGAAAGTCCAAGCATAGAGGATCTTGAAAACTGTAGAGAGCTCGGAAAAAGAACAGCTTTACTCGCCAGGAAACTGGCAACTTAAGCTTTATATTAGGATTTTGTTGGCTAAATCGCTGTTTATGCTGCCTGAAAAGGATATTTATAATTAAGGCAGGCCTGAAGAGCTGACTTCAAAACCCATAAACGAGTGGGCCCGGCCGGACTTGAACCGGCGACCAACAGGTTATGAGCCTGTCGCTCTAACCTAGCTGAGCTACGGGCCCGACTTTCTTTCTGAAAAGAAAGTCGATTAAGAAATTTAGAGCTTTCGGTTTGAAGTGTTTCACAGTCTTGAGCTTCCATGTAGGTTAGAATGGAGCTTAAGGCTTCCTCGAGGATTCTGCTTAGGTTTAGCTTGTTTTTTCGTGCTTTTCCACCAAATTTTTAGAGAGATAAACTGAAACTGTGGTTTTATTTGCGGTTTTATTGTGTCTTGCTATTCGCTTTCCACGTGGAATTTCCGCTTTTTTCCACGTGGAATTCAAGTTCAAAACCGCCTCACTCATGGCTTCGCCCTCAATATTTCTTTATTAAAATCTCAAGTAACCTTAATACCTCACGTGAAAGCTCCAAGTTTTCTGTTTTTATACCAATTTTTTTTGAAAGTTCAATGATATAGTTAAGGAAGTCCATGTTTGTAAATGCTAGATATAAGTATAGGTTGGCTATGGTGTTTAAATCCACTCTTTTGTCGGTTAAATCCTCGTTTAGATAATTAAGCTTTTCAAACAGTTTGTTAAAAAACTCAAGCTGAACCTCATAGGAAGCCAGCTTAGCAATAGTTGAGCTTTCTATTTTTATTTCCGGAGGTAAGCCTTCAAAAAATTCACGTAAGTTAATATTGCTTCCAAAAGTTGCTAAAATGCCCTTAACCGTGTATTTTAATATTTCAACTTCACTTTTCAAGCTTCCTCTTTGAAAGGTTTTTTTATCAACAACTTCTAAGAAGCCTTTTTCCTTTAACACTTGAATTCTGCGGTAAACAGTAGCCCTCGGAATCTTCAAGTTTACAGATGCTTCATACTTGCTTGCTTTTCTTTTCTCATAGAAAAACTTAAGAATGTCGAAATCTTCAGAGGATAAGCCTTTGAAAAGTTTTCTCACGTTTTCCCTTAGGCTGTTTTCCAAAACTTGAATTCTATTCTCAAGATTTTCTATATTCTCACTTTTCATATTCTCACATGAGAATATATTCTATGGAGGATAAGAATATAAATCTTTCCATCGCGTTGATATTATGATGGAAAAATGAGTATAACCGTAAATTTGCCCAAAATATCATGTCCCTACTGTGGATATACATGGATACCACGCACAGAGAAACCCGTTAGATGTCCACGATGCTTGAAAAGACTGGACGCTAAACATAATTAAAAATTACAAAAAGGTGTAGAAAAATGGAAGCCCCAAAGCAAAAAATAAACAAATCTAAGGATAAAAGCATTACTCTCATAGGCAAATGCGGAAAATGTGGAAAAAGCTTCGAAGCTGAGGCTGTTCTGCCCTTAATCCGCTATTTTGACATGGAAGGAAACAGCTACAAGGATTTGGTTGCACCCCACTTTGTCGTAAACTGCCCCTTCTGCTTCAGCCTGCTAAACTTTGCCCTAAGAACACAAACAAAAAAGAGGCTAAGATAATGGCAATTAATAAGGAAGCCATTGAAGTTTGGAGAAGCCAAAACCTCATAGACTATGTTCTTTCAGATTTAGAGAAACGTGTAAAACGAGATAAGCCTACGAAACTTAGCGTTTTCTTTGCAGGCCTCTCAGCTTACACTCGAGAACCAATAAACCTATTTCTGAAGGGAGAGAGTGGTGTAGGCAAATCTTATAATGTTGTGGAAACTTTGCGGTATTTCCCAAGAGAGGATATTTGGTTTTTAGGCGGATTGTCGCCTAAGGCCTTATTCATGAGCATGGAGTTCTGCTTAACAAACATGGAGAGCCTTTAGACTTAAACGAGAAACCCATCAAACCCAAAAAGAAGGATTACGAAAGTGAAGAGGAATACCGAGAGGCTCTCAAGGAGTATCATGAAGAGCTTAAGGCCTATGCTGAGGAAATCCGTGAAAGCTACACGCTTATCAATTTGAGGCATAAAATTCTCGTTTTTCTGGAAGCTCCAGAGTTTGAAACTTTCCGTATGCTTTACCCTATTCTTTCCCATGATACAGAGCGTATAGAATACCGTTTTACGGATAAGCAGGCTAAAGGGCCTTTAAGAACGGTTAAAGTTGTTATCGAGGGATGGCCCGCTACAATTTTCTTGACAACTGATAGGCGGTATATGGAAGAGCTTTCCACGAGAAGCTTCACGGTGACACCTGAAATCAGCAAAGAGAAGATTGAGGAAGCGAATAAGCTGACAAATTTGAGGGTTAGCTTTCCATGGGAGTTTAGCGAGGAAACAGAGGAAACACGAAGCATTAAGGCCCTAATTGAAAGCTTGAAAAGGCAATTAGCAGACGGTAAAACAGACGTGGTTATTCCATTTTCTAACCTTTATGAGCTTTTTCCAAAGGCGATTGTGAGGGATATGCGTGATTTTCAGCATTTCATTCAATTTTTGAAGGCTTTGACTATTCTGCACTTTTACCAGAGGCCTATTATAAGGATAGGTGATAGGCGGTTTGTTGTTTCAACCGTGGAAGACGTGAAGAGGGCCCTTGAGGTTTTCTCCGAGCTTTTCCTTACAACCCGCACAGGCACGGAAGAGAGGATTCTGAAGCTTTACCATGAAGTTGTTAAAGCTAAGGAAGGCTGGTATCTTCAGGAACTAACCGCTAAAATTAACGAGGTATGCGTTAAGAAAGTTTCCAGCGATTGGGTTAGAAAGGTTCTGCTTCAAAGGCTTATGGATATAGGTTATGTTACAGTAGAGGAGGATTCTGAGGATAGAAGGCGAAATGTTTACAGGCCTTTAGTGAAGGAAGAGGTTGAATTAGCGGAGATTCGCCGATTTTTGGATTCTCCGCTAATTTTAAGCTCTAAATTGGAAGAGGGCTTCAAAAAATGGTTAGAAAATATTGGAGGAAAAAGTGGGTTGGAAATAAAAACGAAAATTTTCGCCTATAAAACCTTAGACGTTGAAAAGGAAACTTGGGGCGAAACTGAAATTCCTATACATGAATTTTCAAACATGGTTTTAGGCTCTAACTCGGAAATTTTTTCTTCTATTTCCAAACAAGTTTTTCCTCCAATATTTTTTAAACCTAAAGAAGCCTCTGATTCAGAAATGAAGGTTGAAATTAGCGGAAAAACCGATTTTCGGCAATCCTCCGCTAATTTTGAGGCTGAAACTCCTAAAGGCCTTGAATGTGCATTCTGTAAGGCTCAGGGCCAAAGAGTTCTTTTCGCTACAAAACACGATTTAGACTTGCACCTTAGGGCCTTTCATGGCAGTCATGATTATGTGAGGTGAAAAGGCTAAGCCATGAAAGTTAAAGCTTTGATTCCATTAAAGGAAGAATGGATTTTAAGGGTTGTTGGAACAGTTTTTCAGGATTACCGGCCTGTTGAAAGTGTAACAGTTCAGCTTTTCAACTTAAACTTTTGCCTATGCATGGTTGAAGTTTCCACCGTGAAACGTGAAGCCTTGCGGATTCTACGGGAGAAGCCTCTAGGCCTTGAATGGCAAATTGAAGAGGTGAATGGATGATGGTTCATTTTGTTGTTGAAAAGGGAAAGAAAAGCGAGGGGGATTACGTGATTAAAATTTTCAGTTACGGTGAAGTTTGGAGCATTGAGCATGTTCTCAGACTTCTCAAAATAATTTTTGACAGTGAAAGAGCCAATTATCCAATCGAGAAAGGACTTAAGGGCCCTTCCATGCTTCTTAACGCTATAACGGAAATTGCTTTCGGAAGGGATGTTGAAGCCGTCTTAGAGGATTACGGGCTTAAACGGAAAAGCGGGCCTAAGGTTCAAATTTTCTGGAAGCTGGATTCTAAGCCTCAAAACGAAGTGAAAACTTCCACGATAAAGGGGGCTGAATGGAGATGTTGCCTCAGGAATCCTAAAACGCTTTTTCGAGAATGTTTGACAGACGCAGAAAAATACTCCTCAAGGGTGGGGTAAAGGAAGCCCCCCTTTTTGTTTACAGAATATGGTATTCTGTAAACTTGACGGGCTTTAAAAAGCGTTTTTTCAGCATATTTTTAGGCGCATTTATTTAATTAATTAAAACAGAAGGGGAGGGATATAGATTTGTTTAGAGATGTTTAAACATGGGAAACCAGTTTAGAGATGGAAGCTTAAGGATTTTCTAGATACAATTTGAGAAAATCTAGGGAAGGCGCGCCTGCCCTTTTATTTTAAATTTACAATAGAAATAAGAAATAGATAGGGGTAATGCCTAAAATTTTTGGGAAATTTTCAAGTTTGAGAATGTTGGTTTTACAGTTCTGCAAAACTGTAAAACATTCCACTCGTGAACATTGGGCCGTAAAAAAGAGAGAAGGTTAAAGTTTGCTTTGGATTTCCCTTAAGCCCTTGAAAACCCTCTCACGCAAATCGGTTATAAGAGCAGGGTTGAAGTAGTTTCGCATAAAAACGCTTCCGCTTACCCTTCCCTGGAGGAAGTCTATTTCAGCGGGGTTAAGCCATTTAGTCATAACCGTAGCATAGTATTCCCTTACGTCTGGAAAACGACACTTCAAACCTTTCCTCTTAATCCAATTCCAAACCTTGAAAATTGTTAGCTTTTCCTCTCTGCTTACCGCTTCAACAAGCTTTTTAGGAATGAAGCTTACAAACGCTTTTTTAGTTTTACGCATAAACAAGCCTTTGAAACGGTAGTGTTCCAGAGCCTCGTTTTCCTCATTATAATATTCGCTTAGCCTTCCAGCCTTAGCCAAAT
>Ga0071330_1085927_pt1 | contig 53147 bp, 49 predicted proteins | sample GBScel77sediment_FD_63802 | JGI IMG/M metagenome (GOLD analysis project Ga0071330, IMG submission 63802) | Hot spring sediment microbial communities from Great Boiling Spring, Nevada - Cellulolytic enrichment Sediment 77C v2 (version 2) | ecosystem: Environmental > Aquatic > Thermal springs >...
GCCCTGGTGCGCAGCTACGTGTGGGGCTTGGACCTGAGCGGCACGATGGACGGCGCCGGGGGTGTCGGCGGGCTGCTCTGGCTGACGCAGCACACTGGCCCGAACGCTGGTGCGCATTTCGCCGCGTACGATGGGAACGGCAATATCGTAGCGCTGTCGGCTGCGTCGGATGGGTCAGTGAGCGCCCGCTATGAGTACGGTCCATTTGGTGAACCCATCTGTGTCACCGGCCCCGCCGCCAACCAAAACCCCTTCCGCTTCTCGACCAAGCGCACCTGCAACACTACTGACCAGGTGCTGTATGAATTTCGCGTGTACAGTGTCATCCATGGCCGGTGGCCAAACAGAGACCCCGTCGGGGAACGAGGCGGGTTGAATCTTTATGCATTTGTCGGCAATTCCCCAATTGTTTACTTCGACGTTGATGGGCGTCTGTCCGAGAGTGCCTGTCAGACAGCGGTCAATAACGGGCTCCAAAACAATGCCAAGGCCAAGGCGATCATGGCAGAAATAAAAAAGCGCGGATGTCCTGATCCCTCACCCACCTGTAGAGTCTGCTGCGGTGAGGAAGAAAAGGCCGGCTACACCGCGTATTTTGATCCGGAGACGAAAGTGATTCACATCTGCTCAAATAAGGAGAAGAACGGCAGCGAAGTCATCCAAACACTTGTGCATGAATTGATCCACGCCTTGGATGACTGCAAGGGAACGAAATGGGACGATTGTAGTCATCGGGCTTGTTCTGAGATTCGGGCTGTTGACTGTGCGGGGGAATGTGCGCCGGGAGGTACTTTCAGGTCGCCTGGCGAGACGTATCGACAGTGTGTGGAAAGGATCGCCACGTTAGCAACGATGGTTGATCTGAAGTGCAACGCTCAACATGTGAAAGACAAACTTAACGAGTGCATGGGCACATGCCACTGAGTCTATGAAACGGGCTATCGCGTTTGTGGGCCTCACGCTATGCGTGTTCCAGTTGCATTCGCAGGGCGTTGAGGCGGCGAAGGACACCATGCAATTGCAGGTCTCCATTGAGTCGGTGCGCGCATACACGAACTGGGCCGAATTTCAATTGTTAATCTCTGGAAGCAACACAGTTCCGTTGAAGTTGAGCCGCTTCAGTCTTATCAACTTACTTCGAGCGGTAAAATTCACAGACACCAATAAGCAAGCTTGGGGCGTTCGCTATAGCGGTCGCCTTGAACACCCGCCGCCGCCTGATGTGGATTTCAACGTCCTGATCGCCCCCGCGACAACAAACCGAGTCCGAATCGCAACGGAGCCTATCGTCAGCCTTTCTAAAGGAGACGCGGCGTCCAGTCCTAGCTTGCCTGTCCTGCTTCAGTATGAGCTTTCCCGCGAGGTGGGAGCGATCAACGAGACCACCGGGCGGTTTTCGTGGGTCGTTTGCAAAGGTGCTGGAACGGTCGAAGTTCAGTGGATGGCAAGTGAGAAGTGAAGTCCTGTAATATAGCCGTTTGCTCCAATATGGCATTTGCCACGGCAATCCCGCCAAGATGTGAGAAGGAATTTAGCACCGCTTAGGCTGCGGTGAAGTAGGCCCGAATCTTTAGGCAGCAGCCCAGAAAAGCAAATTTGGGTGAATTTTTTGCCTGACGCAATATCATCGGTATGGTGATGTTGGGCCATGCCTGCAATTCGCAAACAAAAATCGTATTTCACCTTCACCAATTCCCACAAAGCCACCTGCCACTGCGGCCAACTGCTCAGTGATTTGGACCTGTATCATCCGCCCTGTTTGGAACTGATCGCCAACCAGATGTTTTACGCGATAGCGACATTGGCGTACAACATCTTGGTGGCGTTGCGTGTGATGGAGCTGCCTGATGAGGCGCAAGGCTGGCGTGTGCGGACCATGGTGCGGCATTTGTTGACGGTGCCTGTGGTGATCAGTCGGCATGCGCGGTATCGGCGGGCAAAGGTGTGTGTGCCTGCCGGATGGCTTGGTTGGTGGCGGTTGTACTTTACGCGTTGGGTACCGAGGCGTGGTGCTGGCCGACCGATGTTCGAGCTGGTGGATTCATTTTCATCTGTCCCGCCTATTAGGCGGGATTTGGGTTATGGCTCGGAGGCTGTTGAGTCTGTTTGAGGAGACCAGCCCAACTGGGCTGGGTGGTGGAGCTTTGTCTGGAGCCGGTTTTGGCATCGAGCCAACCGGAGTTTATTGGTCTGGGCGTGGTGTGTTTGGAGCTTTGGAGAGGTAAAAATCCCTGTTGCTGGTGTGTGACTGTTGCTTTAGCGGGCACCAAGGTGCGTTTTGTGCCAGACAACCCTACTGGCAACAACCGTGCCAAATCACTCGCTAAAGATTCGCGTAGAAATAGACAACGATGCCAATTCCGAGTTGTGCGATGGGTGGACCTATGGTTACACTTTCCCGAATGATGGCAATTGGGACATATGGGTTTGTCCCCTAGCATGTCGACATGGTCGGTGGTGCCTAGGGGCTACAATCATACACGAGTTATTTCACGAGTGTCATCAGGATAATCCGTGGGACGAAGAGAAAGCTAAGGGAGCAGAAAAAGCGTGCGGGTTCATCGATGTATGTCTGTGAAGAGAGTCATTAAAAGATACTCCAGAGTGTGGGGACTTTTGGCATGCATTATGGGTTTGGTTGTTACCTCATTGGGTGGGGATGAGGCAGTGAGGGTTAGGCTATTTCCATACTATAGTCGGTATACTGTGCCAGGTGGGGAGAAGGCGCTGGCCATATTATGGATTTTGGGGTATGGGTCGGTTGAAGAGTATCAACAGGCCAAGGGGCTAAAAGCAGATGGAGTTGTTGGCCCGGAAACGTGGCGAGCCATAATGGAGGATATTTCGGTTAAGGGAATCGAGATCAAAGGTGAAAACGCCTCTGCACCGTTCTCACTTGGGGTTGAGCTTGTAGGGGGAGAGATAAGATTCACAGTGAGCAATTGCACTAGTAAGACGGCAATTTTTATGGGGGCGAGCTCATTTGACGAAAGCCGGCAATCCAATGTTGGGGCTAGTTTCCTTATCACGGGTTCTGTTTCTGGGCGCAAGCCAGGGGGCTTAACATACAGGGCTGGTTATAGGGTGCATGCTATATGGAACGAGCCTTTGAAGTTGCCCGCTCAAGGCTGCGTAGTGAAAGCGTTTAAGCTACATGAGGAGGGTGAAGGGTCAACCGAATTTGCATGTCGTGCACTGTGTGTAGTTAACGAATCAACAGTAATGGTTGTAGCAAGCTCACCAGTGGTGGCAAATCGAGCGCTTCGTATTGAGGGTTGTAAACCGTAGCAGGGCTTCTTTACACACAGGCGTGAGAAGCGCGCTTTTGTGGGACTTGACCTTTCCAAACGAGGTTTGAGGTTAAAGCACTGCTGTGTTATTTTAGGGCGGACGTTATAACGGTTGGATGGCTAACCACGGGGTGCTCTTTACAGCACTTGGGTTTTGCAAAATTGGAAGCGGATGGTGGGATGCTGGGCGTGGTCCAAGTAGGTTACGTGTCAAAGGCGCTTTTGCGCCGCCATGGTGAGGGAAACGCGGTAGTTCTTGGCAGGGCTACCAATATTGCCCGAACTGCTTGGTACGAGCACGTACCGTTTAGTGAACCGCTGCGGGTGAGCGGTTGGCTTGTTCCCCTTGACCAAGGGCCGTCGGAGTCCAAGTTGAGCACCAAGCCCACCTACAACACCACCGATCTGGTGCTGTATGACTACCGTCGTTACAATCCGACCTTAGGGCGTTGGCTGAGCAGGGATCCGATTGGGGAGGAAGCGTTTTTGAGACGCTTTATTGAACAGGTTCGGGTTTACGAGCGGCCTCGTTGGATCCTGGCCTCAAGAAAACACCCATACCGTTTCACTGATAACAACCCTATAGGCAGTACGGATCTTCTTGGCTTAGTGTTGGAGCTGGTTGGACGCGAACAAGAATATGTTGCTGTGAGGTGCTGCTTACGGTGCAATTGGCTGACGACCCGCAACAATGCCGAGACTGCTGCTATGATGGGGCAGAGCTGGGCAGATTTTCTGATTCGCCAACGCGGTGGAGATGCTAGTGGCTACGATCATGAAGCGCTTCGGCATTGTATTGCTTCTAGCATATTGGCTATCAGCGCCGGGTGTAACTGTGCCGAGTGCGTTGGGACAGCGCGCGAGGATTACCAGCAGAACAGCGGGATCAATACGCCACGACAGGCGCAACGTGGGAAAAACAATAACCGCATTGGTCGTTTTTGCGCCGGATGCAGAGGTAGAAATGGAGAGATGGGTACGGCGTCTAGAACAGTCCGGCAGGTAGTAGAGTGTTGCGTCTATGCTCTCGACAATGGGTATCTAGACACGAGGCCTTGATTTTCGTGAGTATTTTCTCAATGATGACTATGATGTCCAAAGTCAGAACGATCCTTGTGTGGATAGGGCTTTTCTGCCTTGCGATCGCAGTCTATGCGCTGATAGGTGCAGATGAGCCTTTTGTTGCCGCTGGTGCACTTTATGGAGGTATCGGCTGTATGTTTCTTGTGGCTGTACTCTTTCTATGGAGTGCGTTGAGGGAAAGAATGCGAAGACTTCATTATTTAAAATGTGCTGCGTTGGTTTTTGTTTTGCCGCTTTTTGTCGGTGTTGTGCTGGGTGTGATAGACCGGGTGACACATGATCGAAGAGTGGCCCGCACTGTTGCGGTTATAGAGTCATTGGCTGCCGAAATTGAAGCGCTTCGGCAGGCGCACGGGAAACTGCCAGAGAACATTGCCGAGCTGGAACGAATGCTAGGCAAGCCCGTCCCAACATCTGCATGGGGCTGCAAACTTTGGTACGAACGAGACCCTATGAACCCCGAGCATTTCATTATCTCGACCATGTCAACATCGTTAGACTTTACTATTTTTAAGTTCTCTTCTCGTGACTCCAACCGAGGCGTCGTGCTCACGCCATTCTGAAAAAATGCAGCGATCGAATGGTGCCGGGAATGCGTCACCAAGTGCAGTTTCAATCTTGCCAACTGGCGGCTTATGGAGCAAATTTTTGGGCAATGACGGCGGCCTGCAGGTGAGTGCGACCAAACGGCACGATTTGCTGAACCGGCTGAGGCGGATTGTGGCTGTGCCCCTCGGTCTTTTGTGGGGCAGCTTCCACGACGATGACAGCGGTGTAGTGCGCAGCTACGTGTGGGGATTGAATTTCTTTGGCACAATAGATGGTGTACGTGGCGGGGGCAGGCTGCTTTGCTTCACGCAGCACATCGGCTCAGACGCTGTTACACATTTTGCGGCTTATGATGGGAACGGAAACGTGGTTGGTCTAGTAAGTGCAACTAGCGGCACCGAAACCGGCCGGTATGATACAGGTCTTTCGCGGAGCCCATTCGCCTCACCGGCCCTGCGGCTGCCCTGAACCCCTTCCGTTTCAGCACCAAGCGGACTTGCAACACAGTTGACCTGGTGCTCTACGAATATCGGGCTTACAGTCCCACCTTGGGCCGTTGGCCAAACAGAGACCCCATCGGGGAGTTTGGGTTTGAAACGTTGCGGCGGCAGCGCACACGAGGTTTTGCGTCGGCTGGAAACCTTTACGGCTTCGTGGATAACAACCCATTGAACAGCTTTGATGTCTTTGGCCTCTACGAATACGAATGGGAAGGTACGTTCACCGAAGCTGAAAAGCAGGCCATCATGGACTCAATCCAGCGGGTGCGGGACAGGGCGAACGCGCTGATCAAGCAGATCGATGACAATATCAAGAACTTAAGGAGATGTCCATGTCCTGCTTACGACGAGCTCGCCAAGAAGCTGGAGGGTCTCAAGAAGCTTCTTCAGGGGATGGTCAGGGAAATTGACGACCCCGGCTGGAACTTGGAAATCTACAAAAAGAAGATGCCTGGGACAGATGCCGAGTATTGGAACTCTCAAGTACCTTGGTTTGATGACGAATTGAGATTGAACCCAGGCTGGTTCGGGCAGGGAAGGATCGATCAGGACACAACGATGTTCCATGAAATCACACATGGGCGAGGAACGGTGGACGATGACTTTTCAAATCCATACAACAACGCCCACGCGCTTGAAGGCTTGATGCATATCGACAAGGAGAACTGGATCTACTTCAAATTTGACAAGAAGGATGCGGGCAAGAAATGTAATCCGGCGGGCAAATGAAGACGCGCACAAAAACCATTGTCGGTGTTGTCCTCACACTCATCGTCGCGGCCATCGTCGTTGTTTTCGCTTTTCCGCAGGTTGCCGCGACTCGCTACATTTATTTTGACACGAACAGCGGCCGATTGAAAGTCCAGTGCGTCAGTTTCGGCCGGATCTACCACGAGTCTGTCGAGGAAACCGAGTATTCAAAGTTGCTAAAGGAGTTCGGCTTCGAGGAAGAATCTGCCGATTGGAGGCCAGCTTTTTCAACGGAGTTAGGAATACGGCGGTTTTTCCATCCTCAGAATGTCAGTTATCCTTACGGCAGAGTTTGTGCTCGTGTGAAAGAGTTTACCATGTGGTTAGAACTTCAGGAGAAGGCCGACGCTCGGGAGAAACGTGAACAGCTGGCCAAATTTCGGGTGCTCGTGCGTGAAGGTAGCCCTGAGCAAATCCAAGAATACGTCAGTAGCTTGTTGCAACAGAACGCCGCGAGCAAGTGAATGCGAACGCCCGCCGGTGTCCTTTCAGAAGGTGTGAAAGATTTAGGCTGCGGCGAGGGAGTGCAGGCCCTGCGCTCGTGCCATGTCTTACCAACCACTGGACAGGAGATGTGCATTTTGATGCAGGCCGAGCCGCACTTGGGTGCACGTTGTACCGTCGCAAAATGTGTCAGACAAAAGCTGGTCGCAACTGCAAATCGGCGTTGGAAAATGGTTCTAACAGGATGTTGAAAACTGGCTGTTTTGGAAAACCGACATTCGAAACTATTGGTATTTTTGCATGTTGTCCCTTTGAAAATAACTTTTTCAACACCCTGTTAATTTGTCCCAGGGACCTGTCACGCGTTTGTCGTACTGTCCTGGCCGCTGGGGGGAATTGCTCAAGTCGTCAATGTTAAGGCTTACATGGACCTCGGCCATTTAATTTTGGACAATCACGATCCCACGAGCGGACGCGGCTGCCCAAAAAACGTTATGCACATGGTCACGCCTTGCAACAAAACCAGCTTGAGAGGTGAAAATGATGCGAAGCCGACAATATGTCGGCGCTCCAGTTACAAGAAAAGGAGTGGCCAACATGGACGGCTTGACAGAAGATTTCAGGAGGCAAAAAATGCCTTGCAATACAGATGCAGAGGCATCCTGTAAATTACCGGCGGGCATGCGACCTACACCAGGTCATGGCGGCAGGGTGTAGCTTTTGGGTGTCGCATGTGACTGCTGGGTGCACGTCAATCACCATCAACGAAAGGAGCCACAGTGAGTTACCGCAATCGAATTAGATCGTCCGCATTCGCAACTGCGTTGGCCTTGACCGCCGTTGTAGCCGGGTACACCAACGGCGCAGCTCAGCAAAATAGCACATCACCCAGCACCGCAACCAAACCACCGCCTTTACCGCTTCATCAAATCGAGGGTAATGGAGGTGTCTTTTCCACGTTCTCGGCCTACCTTGTCAACCCCCCTCGTAACGGCGAGCCCCTTGGCCGGCCCAGTATCGGGTTCGGTTACATCAACATCGGCCACGGACGCGACCTGGTCGCACTTACAGTAACTGAAACGCCGTGGAAACGGCTCGAACTCGGCTTCGGGTACAATTTGTTAAATCTGGGGGACTTACCTGCCGTGATAGCCGCCGGGGGCGGGCCGGTCATTGATCAGACACTGGCCTTGTACCACGCAAACGCGCGGCTCCAAGTCCTGTAGGAAGGCCAGTTCGAGTTGAAGTGGATGCCGGCAGTTACGGTATCAGCACACTACAAAAACAACGACGGCATTAGCCGGATCAACGACCAGCTTGGCGGCGCATTGGATGCAATTGGGTTGCAGGATGATTCAAGTTGGGATTTCACCGTGTATGCGTCCAAGATGCTGACCTTTATGCCAAGGCCGGTTCTGGTGAACATCGGTGGGCGCGCAACTGAGAGTGCGCAACTTGGGCTGTTGGGGTTCACAGATGATTATAGCTTCGTGTTTGAGGCCAGTGCGGTTGTCCTTGCCACCGAGCGGTTGATGTTTGCCGCTGAGTTTAAACAGCAACCGGGCGAGTTCATGCCGACCTCACTTATTGGCGAGCCGGACAATTGGTGGACGGTTGCAGCGGGCTACGTGATCAATCCGCACATGACGATTGCGGTTGGCTATGGCCACTTCGGTCGCGTGGCAAACCACAAGGCCAATGCAGTTTGGGGCATCACAACAAAGTGGGAGTTCTGAAAAACTGAAAACCAGCAAAATTGACCTTGCCATGAAAACAATCGAGAACATCGGACTCAAGAATGTGCAGGAGGTTTACAGCGGCCCTGAAGGCGAGCTGTGGGAACTGATTATGGGCGAGCAAATCCACATCGGCGGTTTGCAGTCCTCAATGGATTTAGCCGAACGCGCCGGTATCGGCGCCGGTCAACGCGGCGTTGACCTGTGCAGCGCGTTGGGGGCCGGGATGCGGTTCCTGCTCAGGTTTCGCAACGTTGCTCACATGACCGGCGTGGATGCGACACCGAAGATGTTGACCCTTGCCAAGGAACGTTGCGCTGCTGAAGGGTTGGGTGATCGCGTCAGGTTTGTTGAAGCTGATGTGTGTGCCACCGGGTTGCCGTCCGCAGAATTCGACTTTGTGTGGGGCGAGGACGCATGGTGCTACGTCGAAGACAAACCTAAGCTGATCGCCGAGGCAGTGCGCTTGGTCAAGCCAGACGGCACGATCGCATTTACAGATTGGATGGAGGGTCCTGTTCAGATGAACGATGAAGAGGCACGGCGGTTCCTGACGTTTATGAAATTCCCGAATGTGCTGACGCTCGACGAGTACTGCGCTTTGCTGCGGCGCAACGGGTGCAACGTAATCGCGGCGCATGACACGGGGCGGTTCCCGAAGTACGTGCCGCTTTACATTGACATGATCGAGAAACAGCTCACATACGACGCGCTAAAAATTATCGGGTTCGATTTTAAGCTGGCCGAGTGGTTGCTCGGCGAGATGCGCTTCATGCAAACGTTGGCCCAGGAGGGCAAGATCATTCAAGGATTGATCGTTGCCCGAAAAAGTGGGAATGCCTGATTAAGGTTTATTGCACTAGTCCGGCATACCTGTTAAAGATGCCGGGTTGCCTGCGCAGATATAGCGGCTGTTGTTGCCACAGGTTACGGCCGTAACACCGTCCGGTTTGCCACTACAACCATGAGCGAGATCACCTATCACGCGCGTGGTGTTCAATTCTTTAAGCCGGATGCGCGCATGATCATCGAAATCGGCGGGCAGAACAGCAAGGTTACTCATATTGCAGATGGCGGTTTCGTGCGCGACTGCGCCATGAACGACCGCTGTGCAGCCGGCACGGGTCGGTTTTTTGAAATGCTGGCAGGTCGGCTCGGGATTGACCTGCCGGTGCTGGGCGAGTTGGCTGCCTGAAGCGCAGCTCCGGCCATAATTAACGGCACATGCGTTGTGTTTGCTGAAACAGAAATAATCGGCCTGCTGGCCGAGGGTGTATCTGTGGCCGACATTGTTGCTGGTGTGTAAAAGGCAATTGCGATGCGGCTGGTGTCAATTGTTGGGCGTTGCGTTACGGGTCCAGTCTATTTTACCGGTGGTGTTGTGTTACTGCTGAGCATGGCAAGGTGTACTTGGTGCAGTGTTGCAAAACCAAATTCACGTTGTGCCGATGCCGCAATACAGCGGCGCACTCGGTGCTGCACTTCTTGGTGCGCAATGTTACCAATAGATTATGTGACCTTCCGCAGGTAAATTGTCCTTTGTGATTGAGCTGGCAAGTGCAGCCGATTCGCCTAAAAATCCCACACTACGCCTACATCTACTGGTATGCGAGGTTTCATCTCCCTAAATGGACGCCAGGCTGCGTGACCGTCGAGGAAAACGATGTTGCCACCTGCTGGCATACGGCCCTGCAGATGGCTGGTGCGGTCAAGCAGGATACCCTGGATACGTGTGTAATCGCCATAGGTGCTTGCTACGGCATCGAGCACAAGCTCCGCCGACGCGGGCGCGGTTAGGCCGTCACCGTAGATACTGACGCGTTGCAGGTGGCGCGGTATCAGAATGCTACCATTCAACAGAAAAACATACCCCAACACACGGTTTGACCGCGGGGGATAATACTTCCAAAAGTTCCAATGTAAATCGTCATTCATGCGTGCATTTGATGGGCAATATAGAATATCGCGTCTTGCACCGTGCAATTCCAACGCGTTGACCAGATTTGTATTCAAGTCCCATGGCCACCATGAACCATAAAACTTCGGATTGTTGGTTGTACAATCCGGCAATAAATCACGGTTCTCGGCCGCGTACATGTGCAATACCAAACCTGTTTGCCGCAGGTTATTCTGGCACGCGATACGTCGCGCGCGTTCCTTGCTTCTGCTGAGCACGGGCAGAAGCAGCGCAGCCAACAAGGCAATAATCGAAATTGTGACAAGTAGTTCGATTAACGTGAAGCCTGGTACGCACGTGCACTTATTTGACGTGGTTTTATTCATAGTGGTTTCGGGGGTTTGCACATTAGCAGTTACTTCCATTACTGTGCGGCGCCACGGTATTAACAGTCGGTGCAGCCTGTCGCTCAAGCCCGGTATCGTTGATTTTGCAGCCCTCTTGGTATGTGTCAATGTCTGCGTTTACACCCCACAGGTCGTGTTTTTTACCCCACAGCAAATTCTCAGCAGCCAGCAAACCCATAAGAATTGAATGGTCCTGGTTATTGTACTTGAATGCCCCGGCCCGGCCTATTACTTGGAGACCAGAGATACTATCAAGATAACTGCGCACAATCTGCACGTGTGTCTTGTATCCGCGCTGGTAAACCGGATAAGAATAGGCGAGCCGCACCACAAGACTGCGACCTAACTGGTGTGACCGCCCAACCAACCCAGACTTCAACAGTTCCGCCTGGGCAAGAGTCACCAGCGCTTGATCGTTTTGCTGCCAAAAATCATCACCTGGCGTGCACCAGTATTCCAAGGCCAGAATTGTGTTAGGGCTTGCGCCACATAGCTGCGGGCTCCAATTTCGAAAGTTCGTTATGCGCCCGCACATTAACCCTGGGTTGTGAATGTAAATCCATTGATCTGGAAATGGATTTACTCCCACTACCTCGATGTAAACCAGGATCGTCGCGCGGAATCTGAGGTTGGAGGCCGCACTCAAAACCGATTTAGGTACCTCGCCCAATCCGGTTACCAACGCGGGCAACGGCATGCTCGAAATTACCTGGTCGCAGGTCATCTTCTCTCCGCTTTCTAGTTCGATTCCGCAAACGCGTCCATTCTCAACCAACACGCGCCGAACAGGTGTGTTCAAGTGAACCGAGCCACCGCACCTGCCAATTGCCTCTGCCATGCGTTCATAAACTGAGCCTGTGCCGCGAATAGGGTATGCGAAACACTCTGCCAAAGTTCTGTGTTTTTGCCGCTCACGCTTGAACAAAGCGCTCTTAATTGCTGCTGGCAGGGAAAACTGCCTGATTCGTTGTGCTGCAAAGTCAACCTCTAACTCGCTACACGGCATGCCCCAGAGTTTCTCGCTGTAATTTTTGAAGAAGATCTCGAACAACCGCTTGCCAAACCGGCTACAGACCCAGTCCTGGAAACTTAAGGTATCGTACTTTGGCCCCATTCGGCCAATTATGTAACTGCCGATACACCGCATGGCTTCAACCGGGCCAAGCTTCATCAGAGTATCAATCGGTTCCAACGGGTATTTAAAGAGCTTGCCCGCGTAAAGTATCCGCGTTTGGCGCTTGACCATTACATAGTCAGGACCAACCACTTCAAGCCATAGGTCGCTTGCGCGTCGCTCTTTTGTAAAGAATCGGTGCGCTCCCAAATCCACTATCTGATCCCATAAGCGTAACGACCGGCACATACCACCCACTGCAGGCTCGGTCTCAAAAACCTGCACAGCCAAACCGTGTTTGGCCAAAACATACGCACAGGCTAAACCAGCTGGCCCTGCTCCTATGACAATAACTTTCATGGTCCGTTTGTGGGCACCTCACTGGCTCTGGCCTCAGAGGAGGCCTCCGTTCCCGACCAAAGAACACGGTCTTTGCGCCAGGCAATCCGAAGTAATCGAAAAGGTGATTTACCTGTGGTAAGCTCAGCCCGCTTTACGAGCGCTATAAACGCAACCTGATATCCATTCTTGTACTGGCTGCGAGTCGGCCCCGCAAATACAATACGCCACCCTTTGTCAATCGGTGTAATACTCTGGCGTTTTAAAAACTCGAGCCCAATTTTAGCACGCACATCCTCATAAGCCTCCTTAGGCAAAGGCGTGTCACCTGCTGAGGTGAGATCCAAAACAAGACATTCAGGGTCTTTTACAAACGCAGCAACCGAAGCCAGAGTGGTGCCATCTTCCAACCAACCATCCAGATTGAAAGGGATTCGAGCGCGCTGGATTGCGTTTGTGTATTCCAACGGAAGCTCCACATCCAAAGAACGTTTCTTTTCTTGCGCCATACGCTCGCGCAGCTCACTTAGCGTTAACGTATTACTACTCTCACGCGTCCAGATTCTTGTGGCTGAACTACCCCACCAGAAAATCAGGGCACCAATCACAACCAATGCTGGTATCGGCACCAAGTGGTTCACTCTACTCACATATCTCATCGCAGTTGTCCAAAAGACCCACGCCCCAATCGCTATCCCAGGCCCAAAGTCCAACAGATACCTCGAGGATAAGAACGGAAACCTTAAATAAAACCAAAATAACATTAACCCAGACAAAAGTGACCATAGCCCTAGAACCACACCTGGCTCGGTTAATGCGCGACGCCGGTGCACAATGAACCAGGCCGTAGCCCCGACCCAAACTACCGTCGTCGTCAAAAACTCGTTTACACCGAAAGTGGTAAAGTAAATTTCGCGCCATCGAAGAGTGGGCGATTGACCAGGGAAAAGATCCGGCTCGTAACCTGACCGCGCTGGGATTCCAAACGATTTTGTAAAAAACAATGCACTTATCAACTCGCGTGCAGCCGAACCTATCGGTTCATCTTGATAGGGATGGTCGAACCGCGATGCATACCGCATCGCAGCTATACTATTCAGGTTCAATGAATGCCCAAACTCAAGTGGTGCACCAAACCGATAATAATTTAACCACAGCAACAGACCAGTCAGACCTACGTAGATTATTATCCCGCCCAGTATCACCCACCGATTTAGGCGTTTTAGTCTCGCAATTATAGTGGTTAAACCAAAAGCAACTAACCCATACGCTCCAAATGTTGGGCGAATGAACGGCATCAAACCACTGCCAGCACAAACGCCTATGTAACCCCATTCCAATTTAGTGAGTTGACCTGTAACTGCATCGCGGTTGATTTGTTGGTCAGCCACCGCATTTATCCATCGCACAATTCCAAAAGCAAGTGCTAGTGCACCTATGTACCCGTATGCAACGATCTCCTCATACGCTAAAAAGCGCGAACTGCATAAAGCGATAAACGGCGGGAAAAGTACTGTACAGAGTAGCCCCAAGTAAACCAATCCAAGGTCGAACTGATCGCTTCGTTGAGTGTTTACGATCCAATATGTGACCAAAACCAACGCCACAATGAAACAGATTCGGTCGGGAAACGGCCCTAGTCCTAACAACCGCACCGGCGCTTCGAATAGTAACTGCCATACCGGTACAGCCAGCCCAAATACTTGTTGTACCTTGCCATTGTGCCATGCCAGGTCCCATCCCAAACCACGTGGACTCGTGCTAAGGGCCAATTGTCCTTTCAAAAACGACTCTACTTGCCAACGCAACGGTAAATGCTCACTGTACAACCCACCAACCGGCTTCCATAATCCGGTGTACAGAGGCAGGCCCAGTCCAATGACAAGCGCGACAAAAGACGTCAATGCTTTCTTTTTTGCCAGCTTATTCATACTTTAGCACCGGCCATTGAGAATTCCACATGCTCAACCAATATGGTTGACCTACGATGGCCAGCGAATAACCAGTAAGTGGTCCAATCCATGCCTTCTTTTGGTAGGCGTGCGCCAGTACTACTATTTTGGGGCTCCTCATTCTTTAGAGGTCTTTTGTAGCTGTGGCAGTGATTGGCGAAATGACCGTTCTCATAAGCAGCTTAGTTTCGTCGGAAAAGAGAAGACATACAACACAAACGCATCCGTCGGACTTCGTAGCTCCAGCATAGGTAAAAGTAAAACGACCAGATTTGTCAACCTTTCAAGAAGTGTAAAAACACGCTGGCTTAAGTTGGTGTTTCTTATAGACATGGGGTTGGTATTCTCAGCCAGACACACGATGCTCAGCCTGACATGCCGTAAACCATATAAACACGCTTACCGGTACCCTTCTCACCTGGCTCATTGCTTTGCCACATGCCTTCTGTCATGCCATTGGTACAACAAATACACCACGGGGGGTATGGCCAACACAACTGCCACGGCCCATAACACTTTGTGTTTACCTGTCACAGGCACCTCATAATACTTGCGCCCACGTTTCAAATGCCGTTCAGCCTGCGCAAGCAATTTCGGGTCATTTGCAGACCTAAACGGTTCCCCAGGTTTGAGTGTGTAGGTAGCATATTTGAATATTCGGTCGTTACGAGCCCGCCGATAACGGTAATCATAAACTACTGCAGGAGCTGGGCATACACCGACCGTGACGGTGTCAATGGGCGGCACAATTCTGACAGATGTAGCCCGAAGCTCAACGATCGTCGCCGGCCACTTATAAACAACCAAGGGACTAAACGAATACCACGTAACCCGAAAAACTCCCTCTACTGGGATGTCTAACCCGTTAGTGTGCAACCAATTAACGCATTTGTACTCCGTAAACACGTGTCCATTAGGAACGAGATGCCGCCTCTCTAGATGCCTGAAAAAATTGTTCCACTCCTCCACGGTTTCTGGATAATCAAATTCCTCTCGTGCCAATTCTTGGCGCCAATCCAAGTCTAACGTCTTGTCGCGCACCTTTCGCAAAGATGCGGGGAAGCGTCCGCACGAAGACCAAGTTATCTCCCACTTCCATCCGTATAATAGCTCTGGATCGTCTCTTATCCCGACAAACGGAGTGCGGCAAATCTTTGTTTCTCCCGGTGGCAAGAGATTTGGGGACAAACAGTACACCAACCACGGCCATTGCACGCCGAAAATTTTGTATCCCACGATAGCATGCGCTCTGGGGCTTATCTCAACTTGGATCTTCTTTTGCAGCACTGTTTTCCCGTTTCTTAATGCGGGCAGGGATGTCATGTAGTAGTTGTTGGAACCGTCGTAAACAAATTTCGCCCACCACACATTGCCTAAGCATGCGCCAGTAAGAGATAGGATGTAAGCATTATTCCACAAGGTTGCGCAAAACGTGTTCGTTTCTACATCTTCAACGTGCAGCTTACCACTTCTCGGGCTGAACGGCTTCACCAAGTAGTACCCCTGCACCTCTATTCCTTGCTCTTCTGCTGCAAAAACTGCGGAAATTGGTGTACATCCCAAAATTATCAGTAGTACCATCAATCGGCGTGTCCATCTACCTATCCGGTGTGCTCTCAGGTTCATAGGCATAACGCTTTGGATCCACAGCCCTTTACCACCCAAACTATCCCTTCGTCGGACGTTGTTTATTATGCAGTGTCCGCGCAGCCTACATGGAGAGATAGTTTGAAGGAAGGGTTGTGGGTAACAATCCTGCTCCTATTTCTGTTGCTGTTCCTCGCAAATGCAGGTTATGGACCTATCCTTATAGCTTGGCCAAGACTGCTGACACGTTCCATACACTGGTGTCCCATCCTTTTTCCTCTTCTTGACGCACTGTTTACCGAGTGTATCGCTGGTACACCCGACTCCTATCATATCACCGGATTCCTCTTCCAACCATTCGGTTTTGCATGTTACCGTCTCGCTATTTAGAGTGCGCCAACTCTCCGTAACGCTGGCAGCGATAGCGATTGCGGTTACGCATCCGCCCCAGACTGCGATCAATTTAGTTCCTACAGTTCGCATATTCCTATTTGTTCTATTGTTTGTTGGTTGTGTTTTTTCATACTGGCTACTGGTGTCACAGCCATTTAACCACCGGCACCAAAAATTGCATGCAGGTGCTTTGCGTTTGGCAAGCCTCCACAAAACTCACTCTATTTCCGTTGAAGATGTCTCTTTTCATCTTCAAAATGTGTTTGCGAAACGAATTTCAAAAATGCTGGCAAAGCGCACAATACCAAAGCAACCAGCACAACTCCCGAAAGCAACTTCTCTGTTCGTGCAGACATACCAGTCAACGTGCCTAACAAGCCAAAACAACCGCATCTTGAAGCACCACTACCTAACCACGCCTGTGCCAACCGATACCAAACCATTAGACTCACAAAAGACAAAATCATGACGCTAGCCCTTGCCTTGCCCCCGCCACACCCAGCATAGGCAGCCAATCCCTAACTCCGTAATCCCAGCCAAGAGATAAACCTGTGAATCGGTAAAAAATGGGAAAACCAGATTAAGTTCCCTGTATTGGCTGTTCACAAAAGCAAACCCTAGAATATGCGACAGCCCACACACCACAAGCACCCCTGAGGCAACGCTGGCAAGCACGCCGTAAGCCGAAACACACATGGTGTTCCCACACAGAGTGCTTACACGCCCAGCGGTCCGAGCCCATTTAGCCGTTAATTTAATACCTTTGACAATCCACCCCAAAAGCTTAAGTTGTCGTGCCTCCTTTTGTTGCAGAGTGTGAACTGGGCATTTGGGAAACGGAACCAGCGATAGCGATCTTCCACGGGGAAAACCTCGATTTTGATCTCCCGACTTCCGCAAGTATTCGAACCATTCCAATAGCCGGCTCATTGGCACCTCGGTCAGGTAATGCTGCAGAGTTCCAAAAAAGTCAACAACTTTTTGTGAATTTGCACCAGCTTTTAACCTGATCACCTTCCGTATCCATCCGAGTACTTAGGAGGCCGTGTGCCCACTAAAAAGGTTTATCCATAGGCAGTCCCATTCACAGGGCATATCTTTTGGCATACTGGTGCCAGTCATGACCGCAGCCTTGTCACCGCAAACCAAAAGACAAAGGCGTATGCCCCACTCTCCATAACAATCTCAAGCTCCTGGCCAACTGTTCCTCGTAAGGACGCGCGCTGCGTTATTCCTAACGCAATGCCTACAGCTCTTGAATACCTTACATCGGACGTACAACACCGCAGCGTACCGCCAAATTAGGCCCAACGGCTACGGCGAGAACTAAAACAGAAACCTTGGCCTTGCTCTTCACAGTCAAGTCGAGGCCCTTTTGCTTTGGCGCCACTGATACCATAGATACACCACGGGGGGTATGGCCAACACAACTGCCAAAGCCTGGCTGGGAACCGTTGTGCCCAGCATGTTCGGAACCCCAACGCTTCAACTGTTCGAGATCCGCGTGGTTGAGACGACAAAGAGAATCGTGGCACGCCAAGATTCTCCTGGCCGAGATTGACTCCGTCGGGTTGATCGCCCGAGGAAATGCCCTGTGGATCATCCTGGGCGTTTTCACGTTCAGCCTCTTTCGGCCTCGGCCTCATTTTCATCCTCGCCTATTTCTTCGCCAAGTACTGGTTTCTCATTGTTTACAGCAAGAGCAACGCACAAATTGTCAGAATCAAAGAGGACGGGACGGCATACAGAGAATTTATGGCAGCGGCGCTGGCGGCCGCCGAGCAACACAAAGGTGGGTTGAAGAGATGAACATGCAAAAGACTGTGACCTGGCCGTCCAACAACGGCATGCAGCGGACAGCGCTGCCCGGTGTTTGCTGATGCCAGGCGTTAGGCTTTACGCCCACGTCACGGGCAAAACAAACAAAAACAACAGCAATTAATTAACGTTCGCAACACTGGTGTCAGTAGTCATGCTTTCACTCTCTTCGCAGATGGCCTGCGCTCAAGCACAGGAGAGCGGCTTCAGGGTGTTTGTTGGCTCCAAGCCTCTGAAGCGTGATGGTCACCGACTTTCTTACGATACACACCCGGACGATTGGTTCCTTACAAACGTTGGTGTCCCAGGTTCGGCCGGGACAACAGAGGTAGGAGGCATGCTCCATTTCGCCGCATTTGGGTTTGGGTATCAGGTTTGTCTTTCCGACTCGTTTTCCCTCACTCTTAACTTGGGTGGTTTGGCAGGTGACGAACGCGACCGGCACTAGAACGCCAACGACATGCGGTCTGTTACCTGCGGTTCGTTCGTTTATTCAGAGGCTCGGTGGGGATTATTCGCTGCAGCCGGCTTGTCATATTACATTAAGCGATTCTACGTGGGGGCTGAGGCTCAGCTTGCAGGTATGCTTGTTGAGAGCGGGTGGCACCGATGAGGCAAAGACGAGAGCCAGGACAGGAATATCGAGTTGTTACCCTCGGCGGGCCCCAAGGTTGGCTAGTCGGTCACTGAAGAATTCAGCGTCGAGGGCGTAGTCCAATTCGGGCGCTCAGTGACTTTCGGTGTCCAGGGAGTGTTGAAGTACTGACGCCTAACAAAATCACTAGACTGAACGCGGGCGGGCCACGTCAGTTTCCAATTCGGACGCTACAGACCGTTGCATCGGTCAGTTTTGCCGTTAGAAAATGTTAGAACATGAAACGTGTGTTCCTTTCATTTTTAGTTGTCGTCGCTACTGTGGCGTCCACGCTACACTAATGTGGCACGGATAGCGCCTGCAGAATTTCCATTGCAGAGGTCGGAGCAGTCCAGCTGGAGGTAGAGCAGCCCACGCACAAAAACGAAGTTCGAATTCGAGTGTGTGACTAAGCTGCACGGAACCGACAGAAGAAGACTTTCTCATGTGGCATTTGCTTTGTGGGCGAAGTCGGAAGAGAAAGAAAGATGCTGGCTGTCGCACTCAGGCAGGTATTGCCAACCTCAGCCGAGTACTTAGGGTCACCCTCCGACCGACACGAGTTTAAGCACGGAAACATTGTCAGCTGCTCTAAAAGAGCGACGGTCTGTGCCTACCTATTTCTACTTGGTATGCGTTTTATTACCACTGGTTCATCATGTTCTAACAAATCGGTGAAGGCGTTGAACCGGATTGCCTCAGCCAAGGGCTGTGCGAGGGTCGAAAAGATATCGGCACAGGTGGGCCAACTGCTGCAAAAATACAAGATGGGCAAGTTTGTGAACTGGTCGGTGGAGGATGGCCGACTGGTGTGGCGGCTTGATGATGAAGCCATCCAAACCGAGGCGGTCCCGCACATGCGGGACGGTTGTTACGTGGTGTACACTGACTTGCCTGCCGAGCGGATGAGCAAGGAAAAAGCGGTAGCTTCCTACAGAAAGCTCAGCCTTGTTGAAGAGGCTTTTCGGAACCTAAAGACCGTTTGGCTTGAAGTGCGGCCTGTGTATCCGGCACATGCGGGACAGATGACCGGATAAGGACCCACGTGTTCATTTGCATGTTAGCGTACTATTTGCAGTGGCGCATGCAACGGCGGCTGGTGCCGTTGTTTGAAAGCGATGGGCGTGGCAAAGGGCGCAAGTGGAGCTTTAGCTTGGTGATGGCGAGTTTGCGGCAGATCAGCATCAATCTGGTGCGGATGGGCAAAGTGGCGTTTGAACAGGTGACGGTGCTCACAGCCGATCAAAAGAGGATATTTGAGCTATTGGGCGTGAAGCTTTGAGTGGTGTAGCCGTTTTGGTGAAATCCAAAACTGCTGTAACCTGCTGTGGTCAAAGCACTTGCTTTAAAACTAAAAAGGGAATGGGTTATTGGTGAGGTTAACGAAGTTTGTTTGCAAACCGGTGCTTCAAATGCGCAGGCAAGTTATGTGCGAACTAATCCAACTCACTTGGTTGAGTCGACTCATTTCAATGCATAGGCGGAGGTACGATGGGAAGGCTTATGAATTGTGATTAAAAGTAAAAAGGGGTAGATTGTCGATTTCCTAGCTGTGAGCATTGCAAATCCGGCATAGAACTGGTATCAGGGTCTAAATGAAGGTTCCTTACATAGATTTGCAGCGGCAGGCAGCTCAGTTGCGCGCTGAGTTGCTGGAGGAATTAGCCAAGGTCGTAGATGAGTGTACGTTTGTGTTGGGACCCCATGTGTCCGCGTTCGAGGAAGAATTTGCGAAGTACTTAGGTGTAAGACACTGCGTGGCGGTCAATAGTGGCACCTCTGCTTTACATTTGGCGTTGCGCGTATTGGACATCGGTCCAGGGGATGAAGTGATTACTACTCCATTTACCTTTGTGGCAACTGCGTGGGCTATAGCGTACGTTGGGGCAAAACCAATTTTTGTGGATGTAGATCCGACCACTTTCAATATTGATCCTGCCGCTGTGGAACGAGCAATCACTCCACGTACGCGTGCGATAATCGTTGTTCATCTTTTTGGTCACCCTTGTGATATGGATGCGCTAGAGAAGATTTGTGATCGTTATGGGCTTGTTTTGGTGGAGGACGCTGCACAGGCACACGGGGCGCGATACGATGGCCGGATGATAGGCACGTTTGGGCGGGTGGCTTGTTTCAGTTTTTATCCTACGAAAAACCTGGGTGCGATTGGTGAGGGTGGTGCCCTCGTGACAAACGAGCTCGGCATTGCAGTTCGCGCTCGCTCGCTGCGGGATCACGGTTCTGATCGAAAATACCATCATGTTGAGGTTGGCTACAATTACAGGATGGAGGGCATTCAAGGTGCCATACTCAAAGTGAAACTGAAATATTTGGATCAGTGGAATGCTGAACGCGCGCGCTTGGCACGACTTTACATTGATTTGCTTTCAGATACGCCATTAACTTTGCCTAGGCAAAACCTGGGTTGTATCCACGTATGGCATCTATTTACAGTGAGATGCGACAGGCGCGACGAGTTAAAACGTTACCTTGAGGAGCATGGTGTCGGGACTGCAATTCATTATCCTATCCCTCTGCATCTCCAACCAGCATTTGCACATTTAGGGTACAAACCAGGTGATTTACCTGTTGCTGAACAATTGAGTAGGGAATGTTTAAGTTTGCCTTTATACCCAGGCCTAACCGAGGACGAAGTTAAATTTGTCGCAGATACGATTAGGAAGTTTTTTGCGCGCACCGGGTGATTTTCTCCCCAGATAGTGGTCTTGCCGCTGGATAAATCATCACTTAAAGTTTCGTTGTGGCCAAAGCGCAATTCGTACACTTACATGTTCACACAGAGTACTCGTTGTTGGATGGGGCATGCCGGTTAGATCGGCTAATAGAGAAGGCCCGCGCCCTCAACTTCGATGCTTTGGCCATTACTGACCACGGCGTCTTGTACGGGGTGATTGATTTTTACAAGGCGGCCAAAGCAGCGGGCATTAAACCCATAATTGGGTGTGAAGTTTACCTAGCCCCAGGCAGCCGGTTTGACAAGAAAACTCAGGCGGGCGGCAAAGACGTTTACACACATCTTGTTCTTTTGGCGGTGAATAACACCGGGTATAAAAACCTGGTTAAACTGGTTACAGCGGCCCATTTGGAGGGGTATTATTACAAGCCGCGGGTAGACAAAGAGTTGCTCGAAGAGTACAGGGAGGGGTTGATTGTCCTTTCGGCGTGCTTGGCGGGGGAAATTCCTGATTTGATCCTGAAGGGTCAGGTAGATGCTGCAAAGGAGCGGATCACCTGGTACCGTGATGTGTTTGGACGTGAGAACTTTTATTTGGAACTCCAGGATCATGACGAGGAAGAACAGCGCGTAGTCAATAGATACCTAATTCAGTTGGCGAAGGAGTTTGGCGTAAAGTTAGTAGCAACCAACGATGTCCACTACGTTGAAAAGGAGCATTCGTTTGCACATGATTGCCTAGTTTGCATTGGTACCCAGACGACTTTAGAAGATCCAAATCGCCTTAGCCTGCGGTATAAACCAGGCCAATATCATTTGCGGTCGGCTGAGGAGATGTGGGAGCTTTTCAAAGAAGTTCCTGATGCCCTGAAAAATACATTGGAGGTAGCAGAGAGATGCGACGTTGAATTCGAGTTTGGTAAACTCAAATACCCGGCTTTTCATCCACCAGCTCCTTATACCCCATCTGAGTATCTTCGAGTGCTCGTAGCTGAGGGATTGTATAAACGCTACACTTTGCGGGTCCGTGTGGAAGGCACAAAGTTAATACCAGAGTCGATCGAAGATCCGACTAAATTGCCAACGTGGAAGGAGCCGACCGAAGTTGCTGAGCGCATTTGGGGTTTGTCACCGTCCCAAAGGATCGAAGAGGCCTCCGTACAGAAGGCAGTCGAACAAGTGATGGAGCGTCTTAACCATGAGTTGGATATAATTGAGAAAACGGGGTTCGTAAGTTACTTCCTTGTAATAGCGGACGTTGTCCGAGCTGCTCGGAGTCGGTCGATTGGATGCAGTGCTCGGGGGTCAGCTGCAGGGTCTTTAGTAACTTATTTGCTGGAGATCTCACGGGTTGATCCGATCAGGTACAATTTGCTTTTTGAACGGTTTTTGAATCCGGAGCGCGTTTCTCCACCTGATATTGATATTGATTTTGACGATGATCGGCGGGGTGAGGTAATCGAATACGTACGCCAGAAGTATGGGCGTGAATGCGTGGCTCAGATTATTACCTTTGGTACTTTGGGACCTAAAGCGGTAGTGCGCGACCTTGGCCGGGTCATGAATTTCACATATGCAGAGGCAGATCGATTAGCAAAACTAATACCTGCCGATCCCTCTATGACCCTTGCTAGGGCATTGGAAGAAGTACCAGAGTTACGAGAAGCTTATGAGAAGGATGAAAGGGTCCACCGATTAATCGACACCGCCTTCATTCTTGAAAACATGGTGCGGAACGCATCCGTACACGCCGCTGGCGTTGTGATTGCTGATGAGCCCTTAGTAAACCTCATACCCCTTAAGATGGACGAGGATGGGACAGTTGTAACCCAATATGCTATGGGACCGATAGCGGACTTAGGGTTATTGAAAATGGATTTCTTAGGTCTTAAAACGCTCTCTATCATAAGGGACACTTGTCGCTTGGTACGTGCCACTCGGGGGATTGAGATCAATATCGATGAGATTCCACTGGACGATCCGGAAACGTATGCATTGTTAAACAGGGGTGATACACTGGGTGTGTTCCAGCTTGAATCCGCAGGAATGCGCGATCTGTGTCGAAAATTCAAAGTTGGGTCGATAGAGCATATTATTGCGTTGATAGCTTTGTATCGGCCGGGGCCAATGGAATTGATTCCGGATTTCATTCGTCGGCGTCACGGTGAGGTCCCGATTATTTACGAACACCAGCTTTTAGAGTCAATTTGTGCAGAGACCTATGGCGTGCTTGTTTACCAGGAACAAGTTATGCAGGCTGCCCAGGTATTGGCAGGTTACACTCTCGGTCAAGCGGATTTGCTCCGACGTGCCATGGGCAAAAAATTACCTACTGAAATGGCTAAGCAACGCGAGGTTTTCATCCAAGGTTGCGCGCGCGTAAATAACATTCCCCGTGACCAAGCAGAACGCATTTTCGACCTTCTCGAAAAGTTTGCTGGATACGGTTTTAACAAGTCTCATGCTGCAGCCTATGCAATTGTGGCGTATCAAACTGCATGGTTAAAGGCGCATTACCCCGTTGAGTTTTTCTCCGCACTCATGACTGGCGATATTAACAATCTCGAGAAAGTTGCTGAGTATATCGCGGAGTTTCAAGCGAAGGGATTTGAAGTGCTGCCGCCGGATGTAAATGATAGTGGAATGTATTTTACCCCTGTATGGAGGGACCCAAAAAGGAAGGAGAAGGGGCCAGATGCGATTAGGTTTGGCCTCGCGGCAATTAAAAATGTCGGCGAAGCTGCTGTCCAAGAAATCATTCGTGCCCGCGAGGAAGGCGGTAAATTTAGGTCGTTGCTTGATCTATGTGAGCGCGTCGACACGCGAGTAGTAAATCGAAAGGTCTTAGAAGCACTTATCAAAAGTGGAGCATGCGATTGTTTTGGTCAACCGAGGGCAGTGTTAATGGATCAATTGGATTTTGCTTTAACTCGGGCTGCGCGTTCCGCGGCAGACAGGTTAGCTGGGCAAATCTCGCTTTTTGGAATAGGAAGCCCGCTGGAAATTGAACACCCACCTATTGTTCACGAAGGCAGGGAATGGCCTCTCACCGAACGGCTCGCCTATGAAAAAGAGCTTTTGGGATTATACATTACGGGTCACCCGCTCCTGCCTTATAAAAACCTCATCAAATTGTATGCCACCGCAACGATTAAAGAATTGCCCGATCAGAAAGATCGGCAAATGGTCAGGGTTGCAGGTGTTATCTCGGCATTCGAAGTGAACATTTCCAAAAAGAATAACCGTAGGTTTGGTATTTTGACTCTTGAGGATTTGGAAGGAACAGTGGAGGTATTTACTCCTGCTGATCTATTAGATGAGCTCGTTACCACTTTAAAAGTTGGGCGGCCAGTGATGGTAACTGCGGAAGTAGGAAACCGTGGGGAGACAGCTAGGCTATTTGCGGTGGGTGTACTTCCATTGGAAGAAGTGCCAGAATCTTACACAAAGGCCATTTACATTGTGATCCCGCGAGAAGGGTTACAACCAGATTTCATAAGTGCATTGCGGGAATTGGTGGTGGCACACCCAGGCCAATGCCCTTGGTATCTCGTGTTTAAAGGAGCAGAAGACGATGTGATTGTAATAAAACCAGATCAAGAGTTTTCAGTACGACCCACCCCAGAGTTTATAGATGCGCTATTTCGCTTAGTAGGTGAGAGCGGAGTAAGAGTGAAAGTCGCACTTCCAGACAAAACATCCAGTCGTAAAAGCAATCGGTCGAGATAACAGTGTAAGCTTAAGTGGCAAATTACCCCTACAATTCCATGTGCAAAGTCCTTGGTGGTGGAGCTTTTTTAAACCCAGGTTGTCGTAGATAGATCGGTGTCAGGTTAGACGGATCAGTGATAGGGGTACTCTTCAGTGCTGCATAAGCAAGGTAGGCGACCGAGGGATAAACATTGACACCGTCAGCAACCCAGTTTTCTGAATCAGGACCCACCACAATTGTGCCCTGGGTAAGTTTGCCTATCATTGCTGCAGGGACGATGTGCAATGCCTCTGTCTCAGACCAGCTGTTGTTGGTGATTTTAAATTTTGCTAAGTAAAGTTCGTTTTGCTGGGCATCAATTATTACTGATACGTCTCCGCGTATGCCCTGTGCTGCGGCATTGGCTATGATAGCCTCATAACTTGGAATTTGGAAGAACCTTATTTCGCGAGGTCCAAAGGCGATTTTCCAGCCTTGTGCAATTGCGATTGCTACGCGGATTCCTGTATAAGAACCAGGACCCGATCCTATCACAATCCCCCCAACGTTTTCCGGTTTGATTCCAGCCGTGGCAAGGGCAGAATCAATTAGCCGGAAGGGAACCAAAGGAGTTGACGGTCCGTCAAAAACTTCAATCGCTCCAGGCAGAGGCACCCGGAAACCAGAACCCGGAGCCCATGAGTCATTTACAGGGTAAACGCACACGCCTTTTTTGGGAGATGAGAAATCAATAGCTAGGATCCACATACTCGATTTGTCTTGCCGACCCATTCAAGTTGGTCAACTTCACTGGTACGAGTAAGAAACCGTTTTGAGTTAAATCGTGGATGTTTTGTGTAAAATCACCGAAAACCCTGTCGGCCCATTCGACGACGGTCAGACCATTGGTTGGCGGCAAATATTCATATACGCCTGCGCTTATAAGGTCTTGAGGAGATTCAATGCGGTAAAGATCCAGATGGTATAGAGGCATTACCCCGTCAAGATACCAATTTACAATTACAAAAGAGGGGGAGGTAACACGGGTTTTTACTCCTAGGGCATCAGCAATGCCTTTTACGAAAGTTGTTTTACCAGCTCCTAAGTCTCCCCATAGTCCAATTACTGTTCGAGGACGTAAAGACGTGGCAATGCGGTAGGCGAGCGCCTTCGTTTCCTCCTCGCTATGCGAAATGAATGTAACCATCAATTGAAAGCGGTTTTCGTCCATACCTATCGCGTATTGTCACTGATCTTTCGGCTGTTATCTTACCAATGGATGATAGTCGTGTTTCTGGGAATTTGGTTTTCCATGCGTCAAGTAATTGCACGGCAAACTCCGGCGGTACAGTGAAAAGTAATTCGTAGTCTTCACCCTCAGAGAGTGCCAAGGCTAACGGAGTGTGACGCATGATTCCATAAGCTTGCTCTTGCAGCGCAGGGTCCCTAGTTTGCGTGGTTAATGAAGAAGCCCTTTCCCGAGCCGCTTTACTTATTGGGATGGCATCTGAAAGTAGTTCAGCACCTACGCCGCTAGCCGCAAGGATCCGCTTTAGATCGGTGGCCAAACCGTCACTTAGATCGATCATCGCATGAACAGGGAAGTTTTCTACTAACCACCGTGCTTCTTTTACTCGCGGTTCAAATTCTAAGTGTTTCCCTAAAATGGATCCTCCGAGTTCGCCCGTGACGAAAATTGCATCGCCTGGCTTTGCCGTAGACCTCAGAATACATCGTGTGGGTTCCACCCAGCCAAGGATTGATACTGTAATCATGATGGGGCCTGGGCTTTGCGATGTTTCGCCACCTGCTATGGCCACGTCATATTTGCGTGCCAGGTCGCATAGACCGTCGTAAACCGATATGACATACCGCGGGTTGAACCCGGAAGGGAGTGCAATAGCAATTAAAGCAGCGGTGGGTATACCCCCCATTGCCGCAATATCACTGAGACATCGGGCAAGGGCTTTCCGACCAATCTTGTATGGATCGGTTGCGGGTAAGAAATGTATCCCTTCCACAACACTGTCTGTTTTGAACAATAAGTAGCACTCCTTGTCGGGTGCGCGGAGAACCGCGCAATCGTCCCCAGGTCCCACGATTACTCCCTCGTTTGTAGGTAGGCGTTCCTTAAGGGTTTGAATTAGCTCAAGTTCGTTCATTACCCTGTTTTAGTAAGGTTTACTGCGATAAAGTTTGCGAGGTTGAATATACTGTGCGCAACCACGGATGCTAGGATGTTGCTTGTTAACTCGTATGCAAGGGTTAAGCTTACTGCGAGAACAAACAACGGCAGGAAAGTCTCAATTGGATTAAAATGGATCAAGGTGAAAATGGCTGAGGAGATCACTGTTCCCCATAAAATCCCTACACGCTCCCGAAGAGTAGGATAAACCATACCTCGGAAAAACAATTCCTCGCCTAGGGGTGCAAGTACAGTGGCAAAAAATCCTAGGTATGCTTTCGCCCAAAAGCCGTCGGTTTGCCGAATAATTTGCACTACTTCCTGCTCAGGCACCTCTATTGAAAACCGCGTCGTAACGACAACGTACATGGTCTGGAATACAAGTGCTAACAAACCAAATAGCGCACCATAGGCAACAATTTTGATGGGTTTTCCGTTTTTAAAGCCGTACGCTTCCCAGAATCGAGTTTGGTGTTGATGGGAAATCCAAATCGCAAGGCCAATCATTGCACCTTGGAAGCATATCGAGCCGATGACAATTTTGGGGAAAGCAGTTTGTGTTCCTTTCATAGCTGGCTCGTGCAACAAAGAAGCGCTGGAGTCTAAGGTAAGAGTAACAAGTGTGAGTCCAAGCAGAAACAAACTCCAGATTGGGTGCTTCGAAAGTAAGTCTTTTGCAAACAAGATGATCATTGCTCCGCAGGCGCTGAGCATTACGATAGCATTCGATAACAACGGCAGGGAAATAATTTGTCTAAGGTCTATGCCAGCGTCGTATAGTCTGGCTAGTGCGTTACCGAGGTGCACGCTGAGAAATAAAATTAGGCCCACCCGCAAAACAGCTTCTCCTTTCCAATTTTGAATCCGCAGCACGCCTTAAATTTAACCACTTAGCAGTGGACGATCGATCATTTTTTGTTCATCAGACACCGACAGGCACTAGATATGCTGCCTTCATCACTAGTGCATTTTTTAAGAGTAACACGGTCACTTCGAGCCCGCCGTGACCGAGAGCATTCGATCAATTGGCACCCTCGCCCGTGTTATTAGCTCACGTGACAACTCAATCCTGGGTTGAAGTGTTTGCATACACTTCAGTAGTTTTTCGAGCGTATTCATTCTCATGTACTTGCACTCAGCGCAGCGACACGGGTCCGTAGGTGCGTGCATTGCATCGAAAACAGGAGGGGTCATAAAGATTTTGTCGGGGCATTCTTTTTTTAGCCGGTGCAAGATCCCAGAGTCAGTAACTACGATAAATTCGCGGGCTGAAGATTGTTTGCAATAGGCTATCATTTTCTCGGTTGAACAAACTACGTCGGCAAGAGCGCGAACCTCACGTACTGCTTCAGGATGAACAACAATTTTAGCCTCTGGGTGATTGCTCTTTAGCTTTAGAATTTCCTCACTGCGGAATTGGACATGTAGGTAACAGTTACCGGGCCAAAGCGTCATCTTGCGCCCTGTGCGTTCCATGACCCATTGTCCTAGATTTTCATCAGGAACAAATAAAATGTCTTTATGGACAGGCGCACTAGAAACAATCAATTCGGCATTCCCACTTGTGCATATTATATCGCTGATGGCTTTGACTTCCGCACTGCAGTTGATATAGGCGATTGTATAAAAGTTGGGATTGGACTTTTGAAGTTCGGCGAGTTTTTCCGCCGGGCAACTTTCTTCTAAACTGCACCCTGCATCTTTGTCTGGAAGTAGTACCAGGCGGTCAGGATTTAGTATTTTGGCGGTTTCTGCCATGAAACGAACCCCACAAAACACAATAACTTCAGCTGGCGTTTGGCTCGCTACTTGTGCCAGTTTAAGTGAGTCCCCCACAAAATCGGCTAAGTCTTGGATCTCGGGAGCTTGATAATTATGAGCTAAAATCACCGCCCCGAGCTTTTCTTTAAGTTTAAGTATTTCGTTCACTAGCTCGTTTTGCATGTCTAGGTTCCGATTTGCGAATGACTGTGTCATTTCCGATAAATTAGTACGAACATAGCTTAGGGTCAAAAGGACTATCTGTTTCTCTGAAAGCGGGTCGAGCGACAGTCAGAGTATTTTTTGCAAACGCTCAAAGCGAAGGATCCTGGTGTGAGCCCATAAAATAGATTTAGGCGCCCACCATCACGCGCGTTATGTTAATTCTTTTGAAGCCGCCAGGAAAAATGAGTTTATGCCTTTACCCCAAATTGGACTCATTGCTTAAGGTGTTAAATTCACCCCTCCGCCGTTGAACCGTCGAATGGGGCTGTGTTCCCCATTCGGTGTAATTTAGGTACGTAGTCAGCCGCCCGATTAGAGCCTTAGAATGTGATGAATTGGTATGAAAGTTTAAATTGCTGAGTTATAAACTCTTACCGCTTCTATAAATGCATCGAGGTTTTCGAGGGAGGCTTGGGGTGGGATATCACATCCCGAGGAGGGAACGAAGTTTGGATATTTCTGGGTTTCTTTTAAGAGTAAGGTAGTCTTTGCAAAGACTTCTTCTGGCTTTCCTTGCACAAATATAGCGCTTGGATCTAGGTTGCCACACACGGGTTTGCTTGACGGAAGTGCGTCGAGGGCGGCATGAATGTCCATCGTGGAGCCAAAATGGAATGCAGACACGGTTGCTTTGGATTTCGTTTCAATATGAATAGGTTTTGCTCCGCAATTGTGGAGGATGATGCCAAAATCGTCATCGGAATCCACAAAGTTGGCAACTCGGTTGATCCATTTAATTGAGAACTGTTCCATCATGTCGGGCGATAAAAGCCCCGCGGCAGGTTCAGCCATGATCACACCATCTGCACCTACTGATCGGAATGCTGAAACATAGGATTTAAGGAACTCGGTGCACTTTTCCAAAACTATATTTACCGTGTCGGGCTCGGTCATTGCCATCATGCAGGCCTCGCTTAAACCTACTAGCCGACTGGCTAATGTAAACGGTCCTACGCATCCTCCAAGCACCACGGCGTCGGGCAAGGACTTTCTGAGGAGTTCTGCGGTTCTTAGATACACGATTGTGCGGCCTGCCCCAGGCCTGGGCACTGTTAATTTCTGGGCGTCTGCCACGGAAAAGATAATGGGAGAAGTTACAGTCGGCACTTCATAATCCGGCAGCTCTACGGGGGCTCCAAACGCCTCAGCCTCAACACTTAAATCCATTCCTGTTTGGACTATGGGTGTCTGAAGTCGCTTTTGGAGGGCAATGATGACTTTTGTTTGGATTTCAGCATCACATACCACTTGCTTTATTGTGTGCCCAGTTAAGTGGATCCCAGGATAAACGGCTATCAACATCGGAACCCGCCTACGTGATCCATATACCAATTTCTTGAATTTGTTCATAACGCGCACAAATGGTATTTTTTTCATGCCTCGAAATCAAGAAGCCAGGTTCTTAACATATCTCAAAACATTTGGATGGCTACCACATAATCAATAGCAAGACAAAGATCTAAACTCTGCGGAGATTCAATTATTGATTCGCCCTCTCAAAGACATCCCGGATATGGCTGGGGCTGAGGTGTTTAAAGTGTTGTTTCTTCTGGTGGAAAGAAGTCCACTACCAAATCAAAAGTCGGTACGTTTGGAACCGTGGTCAGTGCGTAGGTAGGAGGAGGATGTTTTGAAGCCGATTTTTGTAATGTATGAAGGGGACTGTTATTGTGTGTGGGGAACTGGGGGCGGAGGTAGCAGTGTATCCCCAGTTTTGCACAGAGAGAAATTCCGGGTGGTGTGTAATGTGGGTACTTGTGGCCGGATTGCGTTTGGCAAACTCATTTAAGTAACTGAGGTTAATAGGACAGGTCTTGCCAAAGATCAGGGGATTTGCTTGGCCGGCGGACGGTAAAATAGATTTCTATTGGAAATTTCCTATCGTCCATGGTCTATTACTCACCAAAAGATGACTTATTTAGAGGGGACAATTTTAGATGTTGTGTGTATTCTGCTAGGCACTGCGATGGGTTTCGTTCCGTTTTGTAGGCGCCTTTTGGCTTTGAGTGGCTTTGCACAACTAGCATTGGGAACAGGTTGTATAGTAGCAGGACTGTGGTGGGCCTGGTTTAAATCCGGGACGAGTTTTTTGGAAACGGCGGTTAATTTTTTGGTGGGCCTCGGAAGTTTAGTTATTGGACGAATCCTGGGACGTTTAGTTGGGGTTCAGCGACTTTCTAATCGATTAGGTGCAAGTGCTAGGCGTTGGTTTGAAAGTGTGCCCCAAGACACTGTACGAAGAAGGTCAGTGGGATTTAAGACAGCAATAATTGTGTTTTGTGTTTCTCCCATAGCTGTTTTTGGTCCGGTAGCCGAGGGGGCGTGTGAGTGGAAACTCCCAATGATATTCAAATCTATAATGGACGGATTTGCAGCGTTAGGGTTCGGAGTTACGTATGGATGGGTTATTGCACTAGCATGTTTTGCCCTTTTTCCATGGCAAGGCACAATTGCGCTTTTGTCGTATGAGCTTGCTCTTTTGCTGGAGAGTGCTGCAGTAATCCAGGTCCTCAACGTGACTTGCGGTTTGCTCCTGTGTTTTAGTGGTGTGGTAGTTCTAGGCATTCGGCGGGTTGAGCTTGCAAACTATCTTCCAGCATTAGTGATAGCCCCCCTAGCGCGGTTGCTCTTGGGATGAAAAAATACTCGGTTCACATTATACATTGTTTAAGCGGGATGATTTCAGCTGCGAACTGGTTATTTTCGAATCTTACTAATGCTACTGATCGGTCAGCCTCGTATCTAGGTCGACCTGCGTACCCCGGGTTAACAAACAAGATGTTATTTACAAAATCTACAAATGGCTTATGGGAGTGGCCAAAGAACATCGCGTGAGGCTTAAACTCCTCAATTAAACGTTGGGTCTCAGGGTCAAGCACTAAAGGACTTACTTCATGCTGGATAAGGAACCGAAGGCCTTCGATCTCTGCCTTTTGAGTCGTTGGTAGTTGCAAATACGCACTGTCAGCGTTACCTCTTACAGCTGTGACTGGAGCAATTGTTTCTAATGCTAAAAGTACATCCGGTGTCCCCACGTCACCACAATGGAAAATGTGTGTCACGCCCGCAAATATATAGCGTAAACGCTCATCGAAATAACCATGCGTGTCAGATATCACCCCGAATAGCATATTCCTCATTTCGACACTTTTTCCGGAGCTGGATCTGCCTCAACTGGTTCTTCTGCAGCTTCTGTCTCAGGTTCGGTTTCGAGTGCTTCTACGAGCTTTGCTACTCCTACGAATAACCCTGTGAAGAGGCCACCGCTTAGGAGCGTGTTCTTAAAGAAAGTCCAGGTTTCTGGCCAACCAGCGGTGCCAATCGTCAGGGCCCAAAGCCAACCACGAAAGTCACGTGTATATTCTGGTGCGTTAAATGGGTTTAGAAACCATACGAAGGTGTTAGAAACTACAAAAAACACGAGCGCGCCTAGAACACCACCCCCAACCAATTGAGTAAAGGAGTGCCGGGGTTTAAACATTCGCCCAAGTAAAAATATTAGGAGAAAGGCGAGGTAGTTTAATGCCACATGGTGGAGATTGGTTAGCGAAAAGGTGGTAAATCCGTATTTGTAATGGTACCACCAGCTCAAAAAGAGGTCACTGCAGACCAATGCCACCAAAGGTAGCAGCCAACTCTTACCTTCCCGGAAGTATACCCCAGCGCAAAACAAAAGTGCGTAAACCGCACTAAAATTCGGCGGTAATAGCCCGGGGATCCGGGAAACTATAAACACAAGCAAGAACAAAATGCTCAGCCACCATTTGGGTTTCACAGTTTAAATACTAACCCAGCTTTGCCTGAACACAAGGAATGATTCAAAGGGACCAAACGCCCGGCGGTATTTTTAGTCGTCCATTCTAAACCGCGGCAGCCATCAATGCTCCCTAAAGTGGGGGTGGTTATGACACTACAAAATTCAAATGCTCATGTTAACGCAAGTGAAGACACCCGAAGATAACTGACAGGTTTCCCCGCGGCGTCATAACAATAAATTAAGCAAAACCTCCGTAAATTATTGGGTAAGTCTTCTTTGGCCACAAGCGGCTTTGTTGAAAAACACCTTGCTAGGTTATTTTTGCTTAGGGCTGTTACTTTTTGGGGCTGTGAATACTCAAATAAAGTCACCCCTTATATCACGCCCCACGGGCACAAAGTAAGTTAGTTGATGATAGGGCGTCTAAACTGAACGCACTTTCTTATAAAGGCGGTGACTATAAGCACGCCAATACTATCAGAGGGCAAGAGCTTGCTTCGGGGACTAATGTGTACACAAGGGCGTTTGCCCCAGCGTCAAATGGATCCGAACCCCAGCTCCTTTGCACAGCGTCACACAAAACGTCAGGCACACGTGTCCTGCCCTCGGCGTTGATGTCTTATTATATTGCCAATATTCAGCCACAAGGCGGAAAGTGATGCAGGTATACCTACCGACCTGCTGCTCATAAATGCTGGGGTATAGCTAGCCTAGTTGCAGTGCAACTGGAGCCAGTCCATGGCAATACTAAATGACCTCCACTCCAAAAAAGATATGCACCAATGAATATCACGAAATATCGCAGCATACTTCCTATACTAAACCCGAATGGTAGCCTATTGCTTGAAAAGCTATGTATGCTGAACCCACCAAAAACATCACCATCGTAATGCAAATCGAGTCCATTGACGTCAGTGAGGGTATCAATTATTTGCACGGTGTGAATGTAAATTCTTTCTCCGACTCCACGCCACCAAAGTTAAGTTTTGAATAGCAGGCCTAGGTCTGTACCTTGTAGGAAGCAGTCCTTTATACAGACATTTCTTATCATAGATGGGATCTCATTGCCGATGATTGTCAGCCATTGGTCACAATAAAGTATGCAATCCCGGATCTGTACTTTTCCGTTGGAAGCCAATTGTGCGACCTTCAGCATCCCTGCCGGATTACAGGCAGATTGAGTCATCGCGCACATTAAACTTTGAGTTTTCCACAGTCACGTTTTTATAGTATGCTAGATCTACTCCCTCGCTGTTACAGATACAACTTTAATTGTGAGGTTTATACAAACGATGTGGTTTGAGTTTCAGTCGGGGGAATTTAGGAATGCCACCGTTCGAATGACACATTACTGAAATAACTTCAGTTCAGCAGTTTCGGCCATCTTTCATCTTCCATTTCTATAACCGGTAACCCAGCCGAGTCCTTCTCTGGGATGACCTTCCCCCGAGGCAATCAATTTGTCCTATTAATGCGCGATCGTTTTTGATTCTTTTTGCCCGCCGGCAAGGGGCCGCATTCTTTTTTGCACCTTGCCGCGGGTCTGCCAACTTCTCACCCGAGATTGGCGGTTTAGAACACCCAATTAACATTTTTGCGCCTCCGGGTAGAAATGTTCTTGGGGTAAAATTGGTAAAGGCACCCACACCACTTTGTGGGTTACGCGGCGTCTGAGATGAATCGTTCTGCTAAGTCAGATGCCTCGCAACTTCCTTACTTTCCCATCACCTTGGGGAGCAACGTGATCAATCGTTGGATTGCTTCCGTATTTACGGATTTCATTTTAAGTTTGTCCCACACTGGGTTACACACGGTATCGTCGCGAGGAATTTTCTTCAGTTCTGCCCGGAATCGGGGACATGTTTTAGAACAAAAACTAGATTTGGGGTATGAGTCAAGCAGCGAAAATCGTGGGCCTAATTAGGTGGTGCAAATGGGATGCATTCTAGCTTCAGTCTTGGGAAAAGTAAAAGTTTGGTAATGGTGTTTCCAGTTTTAAAGTGCAGGCCATGACAATTGCGCCCGGATAGGCGCGAAAAGTGAGGTAAACTGGAAGTGGCTTCAGGAGGGGCAACACAGGCGCGTGTGTTATAAGAGTATGCTTATGCGGTTATTGCGTGATATATTGTTTTTAAGTAAATGGTTGGTGTGTCGCAACTCGTACACAAATTAGAAAAATTACGAAGCTTAATTCAGGAGTTTGGGTCCTGTGTGGTGGCCTATTCGGGGGGTGTGGATTCCACTTTCCTCGCGTACATTGCATCGCAAGTGTTAGGCGACCGGATGGTTTGTGTGCTTGTGGATTCCCCTTTAGTTCCACGGAAGGAGGTCAATTTTGCTGTGCAAATAGCTTCCCAAATGGGATTGCCGCTTCGGATAATACAGGTAAATGAGCTTAAGGAGCCACAAATTAGCCGAAATAGTTTTAATCGTTGTTATTTTTGTAAGTTCAAGCGGTATTCATTGCTACGTGAGTTTGCGATGACCAACGGGTTTTCAGTTTTACTTGATGGATCCACGGCTTCGGATGCTATTGACTATCGGCCCGGTTGGCTCGCTATCCAGGAATTAGGTGTTAAGACTCCTCTCAAATATGTGGGTTTTTACAAGGATGAGATTCGTACAATTTCGCGCGAGCTTGGTTTGCCAACTGCAAATAAGCCGTCGTCCCCGTGTTTAGCCACACGCGTTCCTTACGGACAAATGCTAGATTTGAGAGACCTTGGGATGATTGAAAGCGCAGAAAATATCCTCCATGAGCTAGGGTACGAAGATGTGCGGGTTCGACATCATCTGTGTGAAGTTGAAACACCGTCCGTGGTAGGTTTGGAGTTGCGAGATAAAACAGGGGTACCAAAAAGAGAGCTTTATTTAGCACGGATCGAACTTAAGCCGAGCGATTTTGAACGGTTTTGGCGGGAAGGCCATGGCAACGTTGTAGTAGAGTTTTTGCGGAACGTCGGCTACACATGGGTCACACTTGACCTAGCCGGTTATCGGAAGGGAAGTTATGACCTTTAGCTGTTGTAGGCGTGAGGATTGGGTAATTTTGGAGGACCTCGGACTGTAAATTGCAACTTTCCGAGGTGGCTGGGGTTTTAAATAATCGATTACATGCCCCAATTCGTATACAAAGCTAGACGTCGGACTGGTGAACTAATTGATGGGGTAATCGAAGCCCCGGACAGGGCTGGTGCTGTTGCACAGCTAGAGAGGTTAGGCCTTTTCCCAGTGTTTTTGGATGGTGGAAAAGCCACTCCTGAAAAGGAATCCGCCCCGCATCAAAAACGCTTGCATCGGATAGTCGAGTGGTTACCCCCTGTGGTCCGTGAATTCCTTTTCCGGCCGCGTAGGCCGCCACTGCGTGAAATGGCAATGTTCACGCAGCAATTGGCAAATCTACTTAAGGCAGGAATGTCCATGTCCAGTGCTTTGAAAAGCATGACTACATTCAAAACCCGACACATATCTCAGGAGGTCAGCCGCCAGCTTTTACAAGATGTAATTGAAGGGCGGAGCCTATCCGATGCAATGGCACGCCAAAAACACATTTTTTCAGACCTTTATGTCAATATGGTAAGGGCCGGGGAACAAAGCGGCGCGCTGGTAGACGTGCTTCGGCGCATGGCTGCTCACTTCGAACAATTTGCAGAATTGCAGGGTCGTTTCACTTCAGCTTTGATTTATCCAGCCTTGGTTGTCACTGTGGGAATTATAATTGTAACAGCGTTTTTGTTTTTTATCCTGCCCCAGTTTGTGCAAATGTTCCAGGAACTCGAGATAAACCTACCTTGGCCCACCCGCATGCTCATTAGTTTTACACATTTTGTCGCGCATTATTGGTGGCTGATTTTGTTGGTGATTGTAACCCTAAGTGTGCTCGTTAGAAGGTATGCCACTTCGCCTCAAGGGCGACGAAAAATCGATGAGCTGAAGCTAAAGCTACCCGTAGTGGGCAGGATAATGCGACTTTACTTGTACGCTCAGTTTGCTCGGACGCTGGCAATCCTTTTGCAAAATGGGGTCCCCATGCTTACTGCCCTTCGAATCACGGAAGAAGTGGTTCCAAATTTGTTACTGAAAGAGGCGGTGGCAGCGACCCGAGACGCTGTTACCGATGGCAAAAGCCTAGCTCAACCACTAGCCCGAAGTGGTTTGTTCCCTGAAGTAATGGTGGACCTAGTGAAAATCGGAGAGGAGATAGGTAACGTGCCTGAGACCCTTAACAATATCGCCGAGACCATGGAAGGGGAATTACAGATCAGCTTGCGTGTCCTCATCAATATGATTGAACCAATTTTGATTATTGCAATGGCAGTGGTGGTTGTTTTCTTGCTGCTTAGCGTGCTGATGCCAATTTTCACCATCGTAACTCAAATCCGGGCGGGTACTGGAATGCGATGATCCAAAGATACATACCAACCATTGTGTTTTCTAGACAGGCTGCATACTCGTTGATTGAGATTATGATGGTGTTGGCTGTTATCAGCCTTGTTTTGGGGTTTGGGCTACCTGCTATTATCCGGTGGGATAAGGGCCAATCCTTTCAAAGTGTAATAAGTGATTTGGTGGACTTATGCAACACGGCCCGAACGCGTGCCATATTAAGATGTGAGCCAGTGGATCTGGTTTTTGAACTCGGACGGCGATTGGCTCTCATCGAAAGTGACCAGGATGTAAAACCAAGTCAGGTTAAATTGACGGGTTTACCCACCATGCGAACGTCGGTTTATTTCCCAGACGATATTTATTTCGAAATGCTGGACGTCAATTTTGTTGAGTACAAAGATGCCGAGCAATGTAGAGTGCGATTTTACCCCAACGGAACGTGTGAGGAACTGACAGTTGTACTACGATCATCAGATGGGCGCTTTGCAAAACTTGCACTAGAACCAACTACCTCAATCCCAAAAGTTGAGTACTTAAGATGAATTCGGGTAAGGCCACATTTACCTTTATGCCTCGCAAATTTCAATCTCACTCCAAGGAAAACATGGGAAAAACCGCATTTAGTCTTCTGGAGGTAATGATTGCACTAGCCGTCTTATTCTTGGTTACGTTTTCAATCTTGGGTTTGGTTTCGCGCTGTTTGCGCAACGCAGCAGTACTTTATAAACACAAACCTCCCGCTAGCATGCTGGCTTCTATGATTGCGTCTACTAATCGCATGAGTGAAATGACGGTCCAGGGGCAATTCGAGGACATCGCTCCCGGTTTGTACCCGGGATTTAAGTATCTTTGGACAAGCACCTTGGCAGAAACAGGGGGCTTGTGGCGAATCGATTTCTTCATTGCTCCAGTCTCGGCTCAGTTTTCTGAACAGCCCGACCTGTCAATCCTGCTGTGGATCCCACAATCGGGTCCCCGCGGTCCCCTAATCGGACCATTACCTAGGCAACCACGATGAAGCATACCATTCAAAAATCCAGTGGTTTTTCCCTAATCGAAATAATGATCGCAGTCGCGATCCTGAGTATGGTCATTGGCGCAATTTACTCAACTTGGAGTGCTATACTTCGCGCCTCAAAAACAATCCGTGTGGTTGCCAATGCTACCCAACGAGAGCGCGTTGCTGTTCAATTGATAGAAGACGCTTTGATGGGAGCCCAGCTTTACGAAGCAAATGGACAGTGGTACGCCTTTTTGGCTGAAAACGGGCCGAATGCCATTCTAAGCTTCGTATCAAAGCTCCCAGAGTCATTCCCCAGAAGTGGTAGATTCGGGGATCTACGTTTGCGACGTGTAATTTTTGCGCTCGAGCAAGGCTTAAACGGCAAGCCGCAATTAACACTGCGCCAAATACCATTGTTAATGGAGATCGATCGCGATGAGGAGGAACATCCTCTGATCCTTTTACCCAACGTCCGAGAATTTTATTTTACGTTTTGGGATTCCCAACGTGGGACGTGGATCGATGAGTGGAAAGCCACAAATAGACTTCCCGAGATTGTATTGGTTTCAATAGTAGTTAGCGGGGAAGAGACAACACCGGGCGTTGCCCCACCCACACGCCAGCTAATTAGGATTGTAAATTTACCATGTCGGGGGGTGCCCGCTGCAGTTCAAACAAGGCAACCTGGCCCATTGCGTCCGCCAGCACCAACTCTGCCCACACCCGGAGAATCACCTGGAACACAACCTGGGATTCAAATACCACCCCCAGCTATTCCAGTACCTAAGTCACCATGAAAATCCCGCAACATCAATTTAGTGCTTCTCAGAACGCAGGCGTTGCCTTGATCGTCGCGATGATCTCAATTCTGGCATTGAGTATGATGGCAGGCGCCTTAGCGTTGATGGTCAAGGTAGAGACGAGGCTGGCATACAATCTTCAAAATGAGACAGACCTTGCTTGGATTGGCCGCTCAGCTGTGGAATATGCCCGATGGTTGCTGGCTGAACAGCTTCGGACTAATCAATGGGACGATGAATCGCTCTGGAGTTTTCAGATGGAACTAGGTACTGGCAAGTTCATCGCTCAGATCGAAGATCTCGAACGCAAGATAAACATAAACATAGCTGACCAGAACATCCTCACGCGTGCACTAGCCCTTTGCGGAGTTAATGCGGCGGATATCCCTGTGATAGTTAACTCGGTCCTCGACTGGATCGATCCAGATTCAGCCACACGAGTTAGCGGAGCTGAGTCTGAGTTCTACCAGCGCCTACAACCGCCATACGAAGCTAAAAACGGTTCGCTTGATGATATCTCCGAATTACTCTTAATCCGTGGAATTACCCCTGAACTGTATTGGGGTCATAAACCAGTTAAGCATGCCTTTGGCCGGTCCGTGCAGGAAGGCTTTGCATTCCCCACTAGCATATCCTTGCCTGTAACCCCTAATGTCGGATTGGTGGATTTGTTCACCCCTATTTCCATAGGCTTGATCAACATCAATACCGCGTCCAAAGAGGTCCTGCAGGTTGTCCTCGGCGTAGATCCCAATACAGCCGCAAGAATCATTGAATTCCGAAATCTTGGGGAGGGGTTCGAAGAACGTAAGCCTGTTGGGGCACCCGGAAAAGGAATTCGAGAAGCATTACTCTACGCTGGATTCAGTTTCCAACAAGCCGACGCGCTTGCTAGATATTTTACCGTGCGAGGCAGTACATTCCGTGTACATGTGGTGGCTGAGCGCGGCATGGCAAAACGTTCTTACACCGGAATTATCTTGCGGAACAATCCTAATGACGTGCGCGTGTTAGCGTTTTATGCGGACTAAGTGTAAGCACAATCATCGCGTAATATTTATAACCGGAACCGATACAGGCGTTGGCAAAACCGTATTAACTGCCTTTTGGGTGCGGTACCTCCACGAGTGCAGTCACAACGCAATCGCAATAAAACCAATTTCAACCGGTGATAGGACCGATGCACAACTCCTCCTTCGAGCACAATCGGAAACGCTCTCGCTGGATACGATAAATCCATATCATTTTCCTTTGCCTGCAGCACCACTTTTGGCGGCCCAGAAGGCAGGTTCTACAATCAGAGTCAAGCGCGTGTTAGACCATATCCGTCGACTTCGCACCAAATTCGAAGTTGTCTTAGTCGAAGGAGTAGGTGGGCTTCTTGTGCCAATTACACACACGCTGACTGTGCGTGACGTTATACGACGGTTGAAATGCCATGTGGTAATTGTGGCACCAAATAAACTAGGCGTGATTAATCATGCGCTATTGACCGTGGAGGCACTTCAAAAAGCAAGGCCACTGACAACGACGGTTGTCCTCATGGATCCGCCTGTGCAGGACCCAGTTACAATACACAATCCAATGTTGTTGCAAAAACTCTTGCGACGCATTCCGGTTCTTCAAATGCCATATTTGGGATCCGATTTGACCAATTTGGACTTGATCCTACACAACAACGATACTTGTAAAAAAGTACTTGCGGATTTGACGAAGCGGGTTAAATTAATAAACGGTTCTTCCAAAGAGGAAGAGTGGGGCAGAAAAACCTAAATGTGGACTTGACACCACAAAGGCGATAAATAAATTACACAGCGCTGTAGTTTGAAAGCTCGAAACGCGGAAGCGAAAAAAATTTAAGTTGGTAGTTGACAGCAGGATGCCGATAGATAAATTAGTCGGCGCCTTAGAACGAGATAAAAAACCGGGAGTTCAAAAACCCGGCGGATTTGTAAGGGTGGATTTACCACCTGGTGCTCTTTGAAAATTGAATTGTGCGATAAGTGCGAGCCCCCTTCGGTCCAACCTGTGGTTAGCGGGGCGGGCCGAAGTGAGACTTGCGAGTGGTCCGATACAACGCTTAACGTTGTGTCGGGCAGAATCAAGCTAACCGTTTTCCGACGGAGAGTTTGATTCTGGCTCAGAACGAACGCTGGCGGCGTGGATAAGACATGCAAGTCGGGCGGAGATTCGTAAGTAGCAATACTTGCGAATCTCAGCGGCGAACGGGTGAGTAACACGTGGGTAATCTACCCTGAAGACTGGGATAACCCCGGGAAACTGGGGCTAATACCGGATGTGGTCAGGCGGTGGTATCACTGCCTGATTAAAGGCCGGGGACCTTGGAGACCCCAAGGCCTGGCGCTTCAGGATGAGCCCGCGGCCTATCAGCTAGTTGGTAGGGTAATGGCCTACCAAGGCTAAGACGGGTAGCTGGTCTGAGAGGACGGCCAGCCACACTGGGACTGAGACACGGCCCAGACACCTACGGGTGGCAGCAGTCGAGAATCTTTGACAATGGGCGAAAGCCTGATCGAGCGACGCCGCGTGGGGGACGAAGGGCTTCGGCTTGTAAACCCCTGTCATCCGTGAACAAGGCCCGGGGGATGAATAATCCTTTGGGCTTGATAGTAGCGGAAGAGGAAGGGGCGGCTAACTCTGTGCCAGCAGCCGCGGTAAGACAGAGGCCCCGAGCGTTGTTCGGATTTACTGGGCGTAAAGGGTGCGTAGGCGGTCGGGTAAGTCTAGCGTGAAATCTCGGAGCTCAACTCCGAAATTGCGCTAGATACTGCTCGGCTAGAGGGTTGGAGGGGGGACTGGAACTCTCGGTGTAGCGGTGAAATGCGTAGATATCGAGAGGAACGCCGGTGGCGAAGGCGAGTCCCTGGACAACCCCTGACGCTGAGGCACGAAAGCTGGGGGAGCAAACAGGATTAGATACCCTGGTAGTCCCAGCCGTAAACGGTGCACGCTTGCTGTGGGCGGAGTCGACCCCGTCCGTGGCGAAGCTAACGCGTTAAGCGTGCCGCCTGGGGAGTACGCTCGCAAGGGTGAAACTCAAAGAAATTGACGGGGGCCTGCACAAGCGGTGGAGCATGTGGCTTAATTCGATGCAACGCGAAGAACCTTACCTGGGCTTGACATGCTGGTGGTACTCACCCCGAAAGGGGGAGGACCCCGCAAGGGGAGCCAGCACAGGTGCTGCATGGCTGTCGTCAGCTCGTGTCGTGAGATGTTGGGTTAAGTCCCGCAACGAGCGCAACCCCTGCGGCCTGTTGCCACTCCCGCGAGAGCGGGAAGCACTCTGGCCGGACTGCCCCGTACCAACGGGGAGGAAGGTGGGGACGACGTCAAGTCAGTATGGCCCTTATGCCCAGGGCTGCACACGTGCTACAATGCCCGGTACAATGGGCAGCAACCCCGTAAGGGGAAGCTAATCCCCAAAAACCGGGCCCAGTTCAGATTGTCGGCTGCAACTCGCCGGCATGAAGCTGGAATCGCTAGTAATGGCGCATCAGCTACGGCGCCGTGAATACGTTCCCAGGCCTTGTACACACCGCCCGTCACGTCCCGAAAGCTGGTTGTACCCGAAGTCACTCTTCGGAGTGCCGAAGGTATGACTGGTGATTGGGACGAAGTCGTAACAAGGTAGCCGTACGGGAACGTGCGGCTGGATCACCTCCTTTCTAAGGAGTGACCCACCCTGTCCAAGAACACTTGGACAGGTTGAAAGGTCGACCAACACCGCTATCCCGTGGTGTTGTAGGGCTCAGCCTTATCGCACAATTCAGTTTTTAAAGGGAAAATTGCTCTTTAGACAAATCAGGTGGTGGCTCTAAACGGCTTTTCCGGATTTTACCGGATGGGGCTGTAGCTCAGTTGGTAGAGCGGTAGCTTTGCAAGCTATAGGTCGGGAGTTCGAATCTCCTCAGCTCCACCAATTTTTTCATGAGGTTTAAAGGATTTGTGTAAACTAAGAAAACGCAAAGTGAGTATGACTACAGCCCCGGATAATTCTGCGGGCGTGTAGCTCAGCTGGTTAGAGCATGCGCTTGATAAGCGCAGGGTCACTGGTTCAAATCCGGTCACGCCCACCACCAAAATTTTGGCTAGCATTTGGACGTGGTAAGGTCCAGATGGCTAGCAGGGTTTGTTCTTTGACAACTATACACAACGCGTCATAAGGGTACAGTTCGCCTGGTGCGTTTTTGGTGTGGCGATCAAGCTACTAAGGGCGCATGGTGGATGCCTTGGCGCCAGGAGGCGATGAAGGACGTGGCAGGCTGCGATAAGCCTCGGGGAGCCGCCTGCAGGCTGTGATCCGGGGATCTCCGAATGGGGAAACCCAGTGTCGCGAAAGCGGCACTATCACCGGATGAATGCATAGTCCGGTGAGGCGACACCCGCTGAAGTGAAACATCTCAGTAAGCGGAGGAAAAGAAAACGAAAGTGATTCCCTGAGTAGTGGCGAGCGAAAGGGGAAGAGGCTAAACCAAGGAGACGTTAACTCTCCTTGGGGTAGTGGGACTCCGATAAAGGGTAGGCGGAGGGTTAGCAGAACCACCTGGAAAGGTGGGCCATAGAGGGTGACAGCCCCGTATGCGAAAACCCAAAGCCGCTCTGGAGTATCCCGAGTAGCACGGGGCACGTGGAACCCTGTGCGAATCTGCCCGGACCACCGGGTAAGCCTAAATACTACCTGGCGACCGATAGTGGACCAGTACCGTGAGGGAAAGGTGAAAAGAACCCCTGTTAGGGGAGTGAAATAGAGCCTGAAACCATGCGCTTACAAGGTGTGGGAGCTCCGCGCAAGCGGGGTGACCGCGTGCCTTTTGCATAATGAGTCCGGGAGTTATTGTCGGTGGCGAGCCTAAGGCTCAAATGAGCCGGAGGCGAAGCGAAAGCGAGTGCGAATAGCGCGCCTAGTCGCCGGCAATAGACCCGAAGCCCAGTCGATCTACCCATGGCCAGGGTGAAGCTGGGGTAACACCCAGTGGAGGCCCGAACCCGTGGATGTTGAAAAATCCTGGGATGAGCTGTGGGTAGGAGCGAAAGACTAACCAAGCTGGGTGATAGCTGGTTCTCCCCGAAATAGCTTTAGGGCTAGCGTCGGGACAGTACTCCGGGAGGTAGAGCACTGAATGGCTTAGGGGGCCCACCGGCCTTCCGAAACCAATCAAACTCCGAATGCCCGGATCCCATTATCCCGGCAGTCAGACCGTGGGGGATAAGCTTCATGGTCGAGAGGGCAACAGCCCAGACCACCGGCTAAGGCGCCTAAACACGGTTAAGTGGAAAGGATGTGGCGCTGCGAAGACAGTGAGGATGTTGGCTTAGAGGCAGCCATCATTTAAACAGTGCGTAACAGCTGACTCACCGAGCGGCGCTGCGCCGAAAATGATTGGCGATCAAACCGTGTGCCGAAGCCGTGGGTGGTTGATGTCTTCGGACGTCAACCGCGGTAGGGGAGCGTAGTCGGTGCTGCGAAGCGGGAGGGGAACCGACCGTGGAGCGCCGACTAGTGAGAATCCGGACACGAGTAGCGATAAACCGGGTGAGAATCCCGGTCGCCGTAAACCCAAGGTTTCCTGGGCCAGGTTCGTCCGCCCAGGGTTAGCCGGGAGCTAAGCCGAGGCCGAAAGGCGTAGGTGATGCACAGCAGGTTAATATTCCTGCGCCAGGCAGGGATTCGACCCTCAGGATGACGCAGGACCGGAAGGCGATTAGGCAATTGAATGCTGAGCCAAGGCTTCGGCCGCGGCGTATCGCTGGATGGACTGCCGAGAAAAGTCCTGGGGTAATCTGCCCTGTCTGCCCGTACCGTAAACCGACACAGGTGGGTGGGTGTAAACGCACTCAGGCGCGCGGGTGAAACCTCCCTAAGGAACTCGGCAAATTGGCCCCGTAACTTCGGGAGAAGGGGTGCCCAAAGCCGTGGCAGAAATGTTGCGGCTGCGGGCCGCAGTGAATCGCGCTCTGCGACTGTTTAACAAAAACACAGCTCTCTGCGACGCCGTGAAGGCTACGTATAGGGAGTGACAAGTGACCAATGCCGGAAGATTAAGGCGTCTTGTTAGTCCTGGGCAACCAGGGCGAAGCTCGGCGCCAAAGTCCCGGTGAATGTCGGCCGTAACTATAACGGTCCTAAGGTAGCGAAATTCCTTGTCGGGTAAGTTCCGACCTGCACGAATCTTGTAACGACAGAGCGACTGTCTCGGGGAGGTGCCCGGCGAAACTGTAATGGCGGTGAAGATGCCGCCTGCCCGCAGTAGGACGGAAAGACCCTATGCACCTTTACTGTAAGCTGGCATTGGGTTCCGGTTACCGATGCGTAGCGTAGGTGGGAGGCTTTGAAGCCTCACTTTCGGGTGAGGTGGAGCCGCCAATGAAACACCACTCTTCGGTAATTGGAATTCTAACCCCGATTCCTGTTAGCCAGGCGGGGGACAGTGCTTGCGGGTCAGTTTGACTGGGGCGGTCTCCTCCTAAAAGGTAACGGAGGAGCGCGAAGCTCGGCTCAGCACGGTTGGCAACCGTGTGTTGAGGGTATGGCCAGAAGCCGGGTTAACTGTGAGACTCACAAGTCGAGCAGGTGCGAAAGCAGGCCCAAGTGATCCGGCGGGTGAATGTGGAATCCCCGTCGCTCATCGGACAAAAGGTACGCTAGGGATAACAGGCTGATCGGGCCTGAGAGTTCACATCGACGGCCCGGTTTGGCACCTCGATGTCGGCTCATCGCATCCTGGGGCTGGAGAAGGTCCCAAGGGTCCGTCTGTTCGCCGGTTAAAGCGGTACGCGAGCTGGGTTCAGAACGTCGTGAGACAGTTCGGTCCTTATCCACTGTGGGCGGAGGACACTTGAGGGATTCATTCCCCAGTACGAGAGGACCGGGAATGACGCACCTCTGGTGTAGCAGTTGTCCCGTCAGGGGCAGCGCTGCGTAGCCATGTGCGGAAGGGATAAGCGCTGAAAGCATCTAAGCGCCAAGCCCCTCCCAAGATAAGGTGTCCCGGGGCGTAAGCCCCCTGAAGACCCCCGGTAGACCACCGGGTTGATAGGCTGGAGGTGTAAGCGCCGCAAGGCGTTGAGCTGACCAGTCCTAATCGGTCGTGCGGCTTGATCACTACGCACTCTCGCACACGGTGAACTGAATCCTAATGACGTAGTTGTGTATAGTTTTCAGGGAATAAACTTACTATATAGGATTTTCCCCTTGGTGGCCATACAGCGGTGGACCGACCCGATCCCATTCCGAACTCGGCCGTCAAACGCCGCATGGCCGATGGTAGTGTGGCGATAGGCCACGCGAGAGTAGGTTGCTGCCAGGGGGGTTTTAAAGAGCCGGGGGTCAGTGGACACCCGGCTTTTTTAGTTTATTTAAATCTCACTGCCGAAGATACTCGCTTAAATTGCCTCCCATCAATTTGCTGAATCGGAAGATAACTCTTTGCCTTCGCTAGATGTTCTGTATTTGGCCCCTATTAAACAAATAGGTGAAGTTCCATATTATGTGGGCATGCTATCGGTTGAAAAACTTGGCCCCGCCAATGAGAAAGTCGACTTGACGGGTGGTTTAGGGGGCGTGTAAACAGCATTTACAAAATGGAGCAGCCACCTGGAGGAGCATACAATTGGATCAAGAGAGAAAGCATTAAGGAACTTATCCTCAGAGAGAACGTCCACGATGCACCACCGGAGTCTGTGATGCTAATGATATGGCAACATCAACGCCTTAATAGGGATGCTCTTGTGACAATAGATGGACGACGAATTCGTGTTTTGCATCCTGGCTTTGTCAATGGTGGGGAAGGGCCGGATTTTACAAATGCGGTAATTCAGTTCGATGGAGAGAATGTGCGGAAGGGGGATGTTGAAGTTGACGTTTTATCGTCGAATTGGTTGGCCCATGGCCATTTTTCTGATTGTAGATATCGCAACGTGGTATTGCAGGTGGTTTGGTATGTTGATCACACACACATTGGGGGGCCGCCGATTTTGCCTATCCGTGGGTGCACAGATTCACCTGTTATTGAATTGATGTGGTGGTATGGTCGTTGTGATCCACGCATTGCGATTTTGCCTGTAAAGGGCAGGTGCGCAGAGATTTTTTCTAAGTTGGGCGAAGATCGACTACGTAAATTCGTTGAAGGAGCTGCTGAACATCGGCTTGCAAGTAAGGTTGCCAGGTTTACCGCTCGGGCTGCGCTTGTAGGGTGGACGCAGTCTTTGTGGGAGGGTTTATTTCGCAGTCTGGGATACAAACATAATACCTGGCCGATGTTTTGCCTGGGCGAGTTGAGGCCTATATTACCCGGTCCGGAGGCTGGCCTTGAAACTATACAATCGATTTTGTTTGGACTGAGCGGGTTATTACCACATGAATTGCCACGCAAAAGCAGGGAAATAGAGGAGTATGTTCGTAGGATGTGGCATATATGGTGGCGGTGCCAAACACAGTATCACCGATATCTCATTCCTTCCGAAATTTGGAGGTTTAAGGGAGTCAGACCTACAAATCATCCACACCGCCGTTTAGCGTTGGTCTCACATTGGTTAGCAGATCCAGGTTTCATTATGCAGCTTGAACACTGGGCAACTAATCCGGGTACTAAACCATGGAGTTCGCTTCAGGAAATTTTGGTGCCAAAGGTTAACGGTTTTTGGGAAACACATTACAGTTTGTTTTCCTCTGCTTGTCGAATACATTCGCAATTATTAGGTAAACATAGGGTTACTGACTTAGCAGTGAACGTGGTAATTCCATGGCTTCGTGCTAAGGCACTAGCAACAGGCGATCACAAACTTGCTGATGCCGCGATGAAACTCTATTTCGATTGGCCAGCGGGCCAAGATAATTCCATTTTAAAAGTTGCGAGGGAACGTTTTTTCGGGTTACGAGAATGCAAGTTTAGCTGGGAAAAAACCGCAGCGTTCCAGCAAGGTTTAATTCAATTAGTCCACGACTTTTGCTGTAACCGAGATCCAATCTGTACACAATGTAGGCTTGTGGAAATGCTAAGCCGGCTTTAGAAGAAGGCATTAGTTATGTTGAAGCACTTGGGCGTTTTCGTGTGGGAAGCCAACGGTTAATGACATGGGCATTAAAACCGCCAAATTTCTCATAGGCGTACTTTTGGTGCCGGTTTGCATCGGGGTCACGTTGGTTGTAATTCGATTGGTGGGAATTTGGTTGAGGGAGTTGGAAAAACTGATCCCTTTACTTATGGGTGCAATTGCGTGGTTAATAGGGTATCGATTTTTGGATGGTTGGGAACGCGCATATGTGCTAGCTCATGAGCTGACACATTGGTTAGCTGCCTTTTTGTTTGGGTACCGGCTCCGTCGGATTCACGTGGGACAAAAATCAGGGTTTGTCGAACTAGAGAAAACAAACTTTGTAGTCGACCTTGCCCCCTACCTTTTCCCTTTTTACACGGCTATGATAGTAGCCGTAGGGGCCATAACAGGGTTAATTATCCGCAAGTGGTGGTATCCGCCTACGTTCCATTTCTTGCTCGGGTTTAGTTTAGCTTTTCACTTTAAAGCCACGATGGCTGCACTTGGTACCAAGCAATCAGACATCACCCGGCACGGTTGTCTCTTTTCGTTAACAGTAATTTACTTGGCGACCGCCGTGTGGTTTATCGCAGCCTTAGCTATCATAGCAGGCAAACCCTCCTTATTAACAATTGGGCGTTGGACCGTGGAGGAAGTGATGATGGTTCTGAGAAAACTGTTTTTACTGTTAGCAGGGCTTGTGAGGCAGGCGTGGTCGTGGGCGCAAGCTCTGGCGTGACTAGTGATTGAGTACCTAAATTGCGTGGAGTATCTTTGTACCCGTGTACGGGAATGAGCGACATGAATTGGTTTATATTTGGCAGCTTTTGTGGGTTAGTTTGGCAACTAGCTGGCGACGACTTTTAGCTGCGTCCAGGCGATCCCTTTTTCTGGTTTTCGTAGTTTTAGGGTTTATAGGTGGATATGTGTGGTTAACATATTTTGCGTTCCTAAAAATGTTTCGTTTTTTGCAAGCTTTTCCCGGGTTGGGGGAAGCAGTGATCGAACGGGTGATGTACATCTTGTTCGCATTTTTAGGGTTTCTGTTGTTCGTGAGTAATGCGATAGTGGCATATACGAGTTTATTTAAGTCGAAGGAGGTGAGTTTTTTGCTTAGTACCCCGGTATCGCCAACAGCGGTGTTTTTGGTTAAATCTATCGAAAGTGTGGTATATGCTTCATGGGCGTTTTTAGTTTTGATTTCGCCAATGTTGGCAGCCTTTGGGCGGACGCATAGTGTTGGGATTGACTTTTATCTAGTGAGTGTGGTTGCGATAGGACTGTTTGTGTTTATACCTGGCATACTTGGGGTTTGGTGTGCGCTTGCAATTGGGTTGTTTGCCAGTCGGCGCTTTAGCAAGGTGTTAACAAGGTTGGTAGTATTGTTGTGCGTGGGGGCTATTGTGTGGGCCTGGTCCACAAAGCCTGTTTCGGAGGAAGCATTGGAAACGCGCATCTTACCTGCATTAGACCAGATATTGGGGAAGACTCGGTTTGTTCAGTTTGCATTTTTGCCTAGTTATTGGTTTGTGTCGGGGATTTTGTACTGGAACGAGGGGGCTCTCAAATCGGCAATTTTTTATTTTGGCGTGATCTTAAGCTACGTGTGTTTCCTTGGGATGTTGACCTACAAGTATGGGAGTGAAGTGTTTTTGCCGGCGTATCAGACTGTATTGGGCAGCGGGTATGACCCCAGGCGGCTCAAGCTACTGTTTAAAAAGGAGAGAAAAGGACAGGTGTTTGAAGTCCCTCGCTTCGAAAGGGCATTGACACATTTAGGCATTTTAAAACCGAGCGTTTTAGCGTTGTTTTTAAAAGACGTTCGGGTGTTTTGGCGGGATACCACCCAATGGTCACAATCAGCCTTACTTTTTGGCTTATTGTGGATTTATGTGTTCAACCTCCGGAAGTTTAACACTCAATTCGAAAATCCGTTTTGGATGGCACTGGTCACACATTTGAATTTGGTAGCGGTAACTTTAACTCTAGCTACGATCACTACAAGGTTTGTGTATCCTCAACTCTCTTTAGAGGGGCACTCTGCTTGGGTGCTAGGGCTTTCCCCCATGGGATTAAAAGGAGTCGTCCGAGTCAAGTTAGCGTACGCCTGCTTGAGCAGCTTACTTGTGACACTTTCACTGATTTTAGTATCTACGTTCACTCTTAAGCTGCCTTGGTACCGTACAATTTATTTTCTTGGGGTGACTACAGTGATGACGATTACTCTTAATGCACTGGCGATGGGAATCGCAATGTTATACCCGAATTTTAAAGAGACCAACCCTAGCAAAATCGTCAATGGTTTTGGTGGAGCATTATGTCTAGTCCTCAGCTGTTTATACGTTTTTGGTTCTTTCGTTTGCCTTGCGTTTGGTGCCCGAGAGGTGTTTTTCCCTCGGTTGGGAGTGGGGATTGGAATAAAATTGGTAGGAGGCTTGAGCTTTTTAGCCCTTTCTGCAATTTTTGGGTTGATACCTTTAAGGTTGGGATACCGAGCCCTTGACAAGCTCGAGTTGTAATTCTCAACGTTTGAATTCCCGACTCGCCTTTATAAGTCCCCCAATCACAGGTAGTACATTTGGCGTAACCTCTCTTTCGCCGTTTTAAGAGGAACTAATTTTTGTTTGTCGACTTCATTGGGTTGGACTTTTTAGTGAAAAGTTTCCTTTCGGACATTTATACCGGAGCAAAGTCGATAACTACAAAGCGTTTTGTCGTTTATATAAAAGTCCATTGAGTTTCGAAGGGTGCCAATCACCCAGAAGCTAAGGATGAATCAAGCCCATTTCTGATTCAATTCCAAAAAACCGAGCTGATTGATCTGTTGCATATTTCCGGCATACAGCACACAAGGTCATGAAAATTGTTTTAGTATATCTGTTGGTGGTAGTTGTGGGTTACTGCCCCTGAAGTGGATTGAGAGGTAGCGACTAAAAGGGTCGTAGAAAAGGGCAACGCACCAAAGTAAGGGGAGGGCACTTTAAATAACTCGTAGTTCTGGGTATGTTGCGGCATTTAAGCTGTGTTGAATTTCTAGGGCTAGGGTTGATTAACCAACTACGTTGGTTGTAGAAGGCGCCTAGCCATATGACGAGCAAAGGCACAGGATTGCAAGCTGTCCCCCAGGTAACAAAGAGAAAGGAGCCAATATTGCCTCTGCGTTTTGAGATGGCGTCTTTTTGCATGCACATTGAGTTTCCAGCCTCGGGCGGTTAAAACGTCTACGAATCTAAAACTGCTTAAACAGAGGCGCCAAATTGAAAATTGTGGCACAACAGTTGTACTGCTAAGCACTATTCTATCTGGGGAGTGTGCCGCCAATTATTTGAGCCATTACCTCTGCAGGAAGTATCTGATAGTTGTTCAGATGCGAATAGGGTTTGTTTGGTTTGCGATGGAGATCTGAGAAGGATGGAGTCAAAGTATTTTAAGGTTTTGGAATTAAATGTGGCTTTGGAAAGCCGATGGCAATCTGCCCACTGGAACCAAGTGTGGGGTGACCCAAATATTATCGCTAATCACGTGGCTGCAAATTTTCCAGTGAAATGATGCGGTACGAACGACAAAGCAGTGCGGTTTGCCCTTATTGATCTGGGTGAACAACAGGTTGTCTCGTGGCACTTAAATGGTTTTTGAGAAACACGTAAAGTATGGCTGGAAAGCTTTTCTCTTGGACAATGTAGTGTGAAACCATGTGCTCAGTTTAGCAAATAGCAATGCGTTTCGGTGACCCAGGAGATCTCTTGACCACGAGTCTAGGCATGAGCCAGAAATGCAAGCTCATCTGAAAATTTTAAATGCTAATCATGCTTTGGCCGAGCTTGTTTAGCAGCTTCGGATTGGAAATTGTGTCGCTTATCTTCGCCCTGCACTGATGGGTCTATTTGTACAATTCTGGATTTTTCTTTTGAGGACCTGTGTCTAACAAATACAATCGTCTTTTTGCGGTTTCCGCATACTTGAAAAAGAAGGAAAACGGGAACCAGTATCGAATTGATCTAGCTAAGTATTCATATCAACCCGGAGCCGCTGGGGAGAGGGTAGCGCATAAGTCAAACCCATCAAATGGATTTTGGGCACGTATGCGTATACGGGCACGGATGCGTTTTTATATTTGCTCCTGAGTGAAAGGTCATACGAAGTGTTGCGACGGTTACCCTAAAAATCAGCGGTCTGGTGTCAACTGGGTGAGGGCTCATCCATTTCACGGGGCAATACAAATATAGAACTCCAGTACGGGGAACTGGAGTATTGCCCTCGTGTTACTAAATTGGTACAAATGAGAAAGCTTCAGTGGTGTTATTACTTAATGTTACCCGAGGAACTATGCAAAAAGTTCTGCTAATTCGCTTCCAGAGGTAGATCACAAATGTTGGTATGTAACGCGCAAAAAGCTGCAAACATGTAGGTGTAAGGCTACAAACCACCCCGTGTTTGTCATGTTTTCGAGGGCAGGGCTTGAGTAATGTTTCGAGATACTCAGCGAGTGGTTAAGTAATTCGATTCGGAGTAGAGGTATGACTGGTTTGGGCTTTCGCCATTGAGGCCAAGTTTTGGTTTAGACAAACAGTTTCTAGGGTGCCAACAATTGTTTGACATGGGATGGGAAACCAACTGCAGTGTTGAAGTGCAAAACGTCGGTTGATGGGCGTTCCGTTGTTTGGCTGTGTCGCTTTGACACGCTTTTAATTGTTGGCAGTGAGTAGCTGCAGGTGTGCGGAGTGCTGACAGTTGGTTCGCTTTGTTAGTTATAGCGTTTTTATTTGTTCACAGATTGCGGCAATTAAGCCTGTTGGCGGTAGATTGGCTCAGAACAAGCTTTGAAAAGGCGCAGGTTTTTAGGATTTACGAACCTTTGGTAACGTGATTGGCGCCTATAGGCAGTTAGAGCATGTGAAAAAATTAAAAAATCCCTATTGACTTTTTTTTTCGTGTCAACAATGGGTGCAGAGTGTTGGTAAAAATGGGTCAAGCTATGCCTACCAAAGTCGACAGGACCGGGATGTTGGTAGGGATGCGAGGTAGGATGAGACTTGCCTTGTTTATTCTTTCTGAACCATTGCGAGGGATTAGGTTGGGGTATGCGAAGCG
>Ga0071330_1056511_pt1 | contig 53118 bp, 60 predicted proteins | sample GBScel77sediment_FD_63802 | JGI IMG/M metagenome (GOLD analysis project Ga0071330, IMG submission 63802) | Hot spring sediment microbial communities from Great Boiling Spring, Nevada - Cellulolytic enrichment Sediment 77C v2 (version 2) | ecosystem: Environmental > Aquatic > Thermal springs >...
CCACGGCTTCCATTTTCGATCCTGTCCTCGATTACCCTGAGATACACCCTCTCCTCATCATCCGCATTTCTCCAAGCGTTATCGAAGAGAGTCCTGAGTTCATCCTTCAATTCAGCAGTTCCACCAACCACTGCAGAGTCGAGTTTCTTTAAAAGCTCATCTCTTGGAATTTCCTCAATATCTGCCCTTAAAATGCTTTTTACGAAAGCAGAAAGTGCGACGTCGCTTTTAATGCACTCCTGCTCGTCCATGATCTTTATCTCGATGCAGTTCCTCGAGAATCTGAATATTGCCCCCCTCGAGTTCACCCATTCTCTGCAGAGCACATAGGCATCTCTTGCAGCGAGTTCCTCGTAGATCTTCCTGAGAATCCTCTTGTATTCCTTAAAACTGCCAACCTTTTCGGGTATCACGTCGTTGCAGATCAAGGGAATCTCCTTTTGATTTATCCGGTAGTAGTGAACTCTTGTATCCACAAAGGAAATCTTTCCCTCGCACATAGGAGAGGCTGATGCGATTGCGGTAAGGTAGGGCAAAAGAATGCGCAGCTTGTTGTGCATCTCTATCGCTTCCTGCTCATCGCTGAAAGAAATGTTCAGCTGAAAGCTCTGAATGTTCAGCCAGCCGTGCTGTCTTATGTTGAAAATTCGATCGTATGCTTCATACAGGCGCCTATCCCTGTGATCCCACACATGCGCTTCTTCGAGCTTTAGCAGCGGATGCATTCCCAAACCAAGAAGTCTGTAATTGTCCATGTAGCTTAGCAGCTCTTCCAAACCGTTCTGCATGACTTCCTCGAACTCTGATAGGGTTTCAAAAGGCTCCGCCGCTCTGAGCTCAATTACATGCTTCTGCAATTCCTTTCCAACAAAAATCTTTCCAAGCCTGACTTCATTGTAAACCCTTCCAGCAATTTTTTTTATTATTTTATCGCTTACAGGCAGGGCGTTGAAATTCTCATCGTTAATCGAAAACTCGTGTTCTGGGCCGATCATAGGTAGTAAAGCATAAGGGTGCCGATTAAAACACTTACGAATGTCAGCGGGAGTCCAACCTTCAGGTATTCGCCGAAGCTCAGATTTATCCCGTATCTCTGCGCGGTTTCGGCGACGATTAGATTTGCAACGCTTCCGATAAGGGTAAGATTTCCGGCGAAGGTTGAGGCCATTGCCAGAATAAGCCAGAAATCGCCATCGTGCTTTGCCACGGGCAAGGTCATCATCACAAATGGGACGTTGCTGACGAGGTTGCTTCCGACCACGGTTACAAGGCTTGCGGTCAGGTATGAAGCGAGGTCATTTCCGAGGATAAGTGTGGAAACAAGATAATGGCCGTATTCCCTCTCGAAGGCATGCATAACTACGAATAGATTGCAGAAGAAGAGCAGAATTCCACCGTCGACCTTTTCCAGAGCCCTCTTTGGAGGTATTCCGCCTATCAGGAACATTATCGCGGCCCCAATTAGCGCTGAGATCGAGACTGGATAGACTTCGGCGACGAAGAGGCAGAGGACGAATATAAACACTGCAAGTGTCCTCACCGCGAGCCTTTTATCGAACTGCACTTCTGCTTTCGATATCTTAAAATTCTTGAAATCCTTGCGGTAGATTGCGTAAATTATGAGGTAGTTCGGGATCAGACAGACCGCACTTATTGGCGCAATGTTCTTTGCAAACTCAACAAAGCCCATCTTCGAGCTCATTCCGATTAACATGTTCTGGGGATTGCCGATTATCGTCGCTGCACTTCCTATGTTCGCCGAAGTTGCAAGGGCAATCAGCAGGGGAATCGGATTTATGTTGGAAGCGAGAGCGATTTTGACAACCACGGGAGTCATGAAAACGCAGATCGTGTCGTTTACAAATAGCGCAGAGAGGAGAGCCGAGGACAGAATGAGGATCAAGAGGAGTCTTTTGCCGTTTCCCGAAATGGTGACTATACGCATTGCCAGATAGTCAAAGAATCCGGCAATGCCGAGGTATGCTGTGAGTGTCATCATTCCAAAGAGTAATACAATTGGATGAAAATCGATGGCAGCTACAGCTTCCTCTAAGCTTGGAATTCCTAAGGAGAGAATCAGGGCTACTCCAACTGTTGATGCTGCTGGCCGGGAAAGGCTAAACTTGCCCATGTTCTGAATCGCTATTAGGACGTAGGTCAGGATGAAGATCAGCAGTGTTATCAGTAGCAGGTCACCGCAAATGAAAAATTGGCTGGATATATAAAGTATTTCTTAAGAGAGGATCATTATCGTGTCCCCGCTCGAGACTTTGTCCCCCGGCTTGACTAGGACTTTCTCAACCACTCCCTCGAAGGGCGAGGAAATCTGGTTTTCCATTTTCATGGCCTCGATCACGGCAACAGCTTCACCCACCTTAACGCTGTCTCCCTCCTTCTTGAGAATTTTTGTCACTATTCCAACCATTGGCACCTTTATTGCTTTTTCAACCCTCCTATGCTCTTTCTTGGCCATCTCGGAGGCTTTGGCTTTAATTTCGAGGCTCCGACTGACCTCGATCAAAGCCCTTTTTCCGTTCACCACCACCTCGAACTGCGTGGGCGAGAGCTCGATCACCTCTACATCGAATTTTTTCTCTGCAACGAAGACGCTGTACTTCAATCTCTCACCCTCTCGGATAGCTTCCATATCCTCGGCGTCTCCTCAATCTCCACCAGGTTTTCCTTTTCCCTAAGGTAACGGTGAATTGCAACAACTGCGGCAAGAAACTCTTCAGCTTCCATACCCATCACTTCGTGGAACACTTCTTGGAGGGTATCTTTTTCCTCTTGCTCTCCAAAATCCTCAGCGAGGATACAAGCTTAACCCTCGTGAACTTCGGATCCACGATGTCGTCCACAAAACCCCTTTCAGCGGCGTTGTATGGATTCGCGAATTTTTCCCTGTATTCTCTTAGCTTCTGCTCCTTCATCTTTGCCTTGTCCTCTGCCATCTCAATTTCATCCCTGAAAATAGTCTCCACGGCCCCCTCTGGTCCAATTACGGAAATCTCTGCCGAAGGGTATGCAAAAACGAAATCGGCGCCCAGATGTTTGCTTCCCATTGCTATGTAGGCTCCACCGTAGGCTTTTCTAATGATGAAGGTTATCAGGGGAACCGTGACCTCGCTGTAGGCTGAGATCAAATAAGACCCGGCTCTGATTATCCCTCCAAATTCCTGCTCCACCTCAGGCAGGAAGCCCGGAACGTCGACAAAGGTTACGATCGGGATGTTGAAGGAATCGCAGAATCTCACAAACCTGCGGATTTTGTCGCATCCCTTGAGATCAAGACAGCCCGCGAGGCTTCTTGGATTGTTTGCAACGATTCCAACAGTTCTGCCGTCGATTCGACCAAAGCCGACAGTGACGTTTGGTGCATAGCTTTCCAGCACCTCAAAAAATTTTCCTCCATCTAAAATACATCTCAAAACTTCTCGCATATCGTATGGCTTCACAGGATCGTCGGGTACGATTTCAGCTATTTCAGGAGTCAATCTCGATGGAGAATCGCTAACTTCTACCTTTGGCGGATCTTCGAGGTAATTGAGGGGCAAATAGCCTAATAGCTCTCTAATAAGTCTGAGGGCATCGAGGTCGTTTTCTGCAACGATGTAACAGTTTCCGCTCCTGCTTGCATGGGCTTGATAGCCTCCAAGCTCGTATTCCGAAATGTCCTCCTCCAAAACAGCTCTTATGATTTGGGGAGGATTCACGAATGTGTAGCAATTTTGAGACTTGCTCATTATCACGAAATCCCCGAGCGCTGCGGCAAAAGCCATTGGACCAATGCAGGGGCCAAGAATTGCGCTTATCTGGGGTATGACTCCACTTGCAAGAGAGCTACGATAAAAGACCTCTCCGAAACCACCCAAAGCTCCAATTCCCTCCTGAATCCTTGCCCCCATGCTGTCATAGAGTCCGATTATGGGTATTCCGAGCTTCATCGCAAGGTCGAAGAGTTTCGCGATCTTGAGCCCGTGAACTTCTCCGAGAGTGCCATCGAGCACCGTGAAGTCCTGGGCAAAAACGGCAACGGGACGTCTGTCTATTGTCCCATAACCAGTAATGACATTCTCAGTCTCATATCCGATTCCCTTTGTGAAATTGTTCACTTCAACAAAGCTACTGGGATCGAGGAGGATTTCGATCCTCTCCCTCGCAGTTAGCTTGCCCAATTCATGCTGCTTTTCCATACTCTTCTCGTCCACCCGTTTGATCCTTTCCTTCTTTGCGATTAGCTCCCGTAGGATTTCTTTCCTCATCTTTCATCCCCTGCACTCTGGGATTGAGTCCAATAAATTTATTCTTTTCGCACGGAAACCTTCATAAATTCGGTGGGCAAAATTCTACCACCGATGAAGGATACTGAGGGCCCTGACCAGCCGCGGGATTGAGCTCACGCAAGTGCGAGCTATGATGATCCCTTCGCTCCCTCAGGGTACAGTAGGATTCTTATTTCCGTTTTCCGATGGCTGAGTGTGAAGGTCGCTGTAACGGGACCGCCCGGGATCGGGAAGACAACTCTGTGCCTGAAAGTCTGGAAGGCCTTGAAGGGGAAAAGGAAGGTTTCGGGTTTCGTAACGCAGGAGGAGAGAGTGGAAGGGATAAGAAGGGGTTTTAAGCTCTTAGATCTTTCTGGGGGCAAAGAGGCGAGGCTTGCAAGGGTTGGAAAGGGTAAAACGATGGTCGGAAAGTACGAGGTTTTGGTTGAGGAATTTGAAGGATTTCTCGAAGAACTCGATCTGAGCGGAGACATAATTATAATCGACGAGGTCGGACCGATGGAGCTCAAAAGCCAGAAATTCATTTCCTTAGTGGGGGAGATCTTGAGCAGGGAAAATCTTCTATTTACAGTCCACTACAGAGCAAATCATCCGCTTGTAAATAAGATCAGGAGAGAATTCAGGCTGTACAGCATTGACGAGAGCAACAGAGATTGGGTTGCCGAGGAGATCGTGAGTATCTATGATCGTTGAGGGGAAGGCAAAGATCTTCACCGACGGGATATTCTACAACCCGAGGATGAAGTTTTGCAGGGATCTGGACGTGCTCATCTTTGCAGAATTGGAAAAAAATGAGATTCTCGACGCTTTTTCAGCTACGGGTATTCGGGGTATAAGGGCGATGCTTGAGGCCGAGCGAGAAGTTGTCTTCAACGACGCAGACCCGAGGGCTGTAGAGATAATAAAGAGAAATTTGCAGCTTAACGGGCTCTCGGCAGAGGTTCACTGCAGCGAGGCAACGATTTTGATGCGCCAAAACTCCTTCAGACACATCGACATAGATCCCTTTGGAAGCCCGGCAAACTACGTAGAATCAGCCTGCATTTCTGCGGAAACCTTGAGCGTTACAGCAACTGATCTCGAGGCACTCTGTTGCAAGAATTCCGCGAGCATGAGGAAGTACTCTGCAGTTGTCTTCAAAACGGATGCGCCGCACGAAGTTGGGCTCAGAGTTCTTTTAGGCTACATTGCGAGAATTTCTGCGAGATTCGAGAAAAAAATAGAACCGCTCGTTTCTTGGACAAGGGAACACTACTATCGGGTGCATCTCCGCCTGAAGCGATCAACCTCCCAGTCGCTGAAGATGTTCGAGAAGCTCGGCTTCCTCGTTTACTGCCATAAATGTCTTCGAAGGGGCGTTGTGAGATTCGGCGAGATTCCGGAGAAGAGGTGCAAGTGCGGGTCAGAAAATCTGGCTCTTGGTCCTCTATGGATTGGGGAGCTTAAAGATCAGGCTTTCTTAGAGAGAGTTCTGAAAAGGGCAGATGGAGAGCAGAAAAAATTCCTCATCAAGCTTGCAGAGGAAATCGATTCGCCGAAAGCTTACAACATACAGAAGATCTGTAGCCTTCTGCGCCGTTCGGTACCGCCAACGGTGGAACTGGTTGAAAAGATGAGATCTGAGGGGTTTAAGGCTTCAGCGACGCATTACTGTGGTTACTGCATAAAGACTGATGCCGACGTTGAGGACATCATAAGATTGCTCTCTTCATGAAAATTCAAAGATTTTTTATATCTATTAGGTGTAGCAGACTCGGATGATAGGTATCGACATTGGTGGCTGCAACTTGGTTTCGGCCATCGTATCGGATGATATAGCGATCTTTAAAAAGCCCGCCGCAGTGGGGCTTGAAATTCTTTCAAGGGAGATAAAACCCTACATTGGAAAGGAGAGGGTTGTAGTAACGACCTCACTCCCGATTAACCTCTTAGTCTCAAGGTTCGAAGAATTGAAGACTCTAACCCTTCTCATCCCGGGTCCAGGGCTGAATTACTCCAGCTATGGCTTTGTGCTCAAGGGCTATGTGAATCACAGGGGAGATGTGGTTGAGAAAATCGATGAGGCAGAGATAAGGAAAATTCTCGAAAGGGAGAAGTTCTACAACGTTGCAATTGCCTCAAAGTTCTCAGTCAGAAATCCCGTGCTTGAAGAAGAGGTGAGAAGGATAGTAAGAGAAAAAGTGGAGGACAAGAGGATAGCGTTGAGTTACTTCGTTGGGGGTCTAAACTACCCTGCAAGGATAAACACCACGGTAATCAACGCAAAGATAAAGGAAATCGTCTGGGAATTGAGCGAGGAACTTAGAGGCAAAATTGGTGATTTCTATTACCTTACAGGGGATGGGGCAATATCAACGAGCAGGATGGTCGTTGAGAATCCTTCTGAGCTTTTTGGCTCAACGGCAGTTGCTTCGGCCTTCGGAGCACTTTACCTGACAAGGGAAAAGAACGCGATTGTTGTGAACATCGGTGGCGTATCTACAACCTTGGTGAGGATTGAAAACGGAAAGCCTGTTTTCATTTCTGGTATTGAAATAGCAGGAAGAAAGACGCTGGTGAGGTGTGTCGACTCGATTTCGATACCATTGGGTGGAAATTCTATCGTGCAAGGCGAAAGACCTAACCCTGAGTGTGCGACACCGGCAGCTTTTGGAGGTAGCAGTTTTACCCTTACCGATGCCCTTAACTGTGTGGGATTCGAGATTGGAGATAGCAGGAGGTCGAGAGAGCTCGGAAGGGAACTGAATTCTGAAAAAGTTGTTGATAGCTTCGTTTCCATGGTCGCAGACAACGTGAAGGCGATGGAGTGCGAAAAGATAGTTGGAGCAGGCTATCTTGCCCCATACTTGATTCCTGAAATCGCAAAAATAGCTAAAGTTGACTATGTTGTCCCGGAGTACAGTGAAGCCGTATGCGCAATTGGTGCAGCTGTTTCCAAGGTGAGCCTCATGCTTCACGCGAGATACGACACAGAAAGGGGAATTGCGATCTACGATGGTATCTTGGAGAAATGCCCGTTTAGGACTGGGAGCATTCCGAAGGATGAGGACCTCATTGAAGCGGCTAAAAGGAAAGTCGTTGAGATAGCTAAGAACTTCGGGGAGGAAGACGTTGGGGAGATAAAAGTTCTCGACTTCAGCTCTTTCACCGTGGTTAAAGGTGGGATGAAGAGGGGTGTTATCGCAGATATCACGCTTCAGATAGAACCAGGAATAAGATATGGAAGAGCTAAAGGAGTTCTTTAATGCAATAGAAGAGCTTAAGGAGCTTTCGAGAAATGGCTGGGTGGTAGTTGTTGAAGGGGTCAAGGATCTGAGAGCTCTGCGCGAAATCGGTGTTGAGGGGGAGATCGTCATTTTTTCAGGCTTTTCGAGCACAGCTGAAAAATTAAACGGAAAAAGAGTGATAATTCTCACGGACTACGATGCTGAAGGCTTCGAGATCGAAAAAGGTTTACTGAGGACACTTTCAAGCTACGGAAATGTCCCGAATGTGGAGCTGAGGAAGAGGATATTCCGATACGTGAGAAAGGATATAACGAAGGTTGAAGAACTTGGATGTTTCGTGAGGAGGGAGAGAGATGAATTATGAAGACGTGGTTGATGCTGTTTCCGATCTAATAGTGAGGGCTCAAACGGAGCTCCCTTCAGACGTTGTTAATGCCCTTAAAAAGGCTTACGAGAATGAAGAGAGCGAAATAGCGAGGAAGAACCTCGAAGTGATTCTCCAGAACATAGAAATTGCAAGAAAATCGAAGCTTCCGATCTGCCAGGATACTGGAATTCCTTTCTTCTTCATCGAAATGGGAAGAGAGCTCAGGCTAAATTTCGACATCAGGAAGGCCGTAGAGGAGGCTGTGAGAAGGCTTACGCCATCCGTTCTCCGGCCCAACGCAGTCCACCCGCTGACAAGGAAGAACTCGGGCGATAACACGGGCATTGGAATTCCTGTCGTGAACCTCGATCTCGTTGAAGGAGACAGGCTCCGCATCGTTTACATGCCAAAGGGTGCTGGAAGCGAGAACATGTCCCAGCTTCGAATGCTCCTGCCAATGGAAACAATGAAGATAAAGAGTTTTGTCGTAGAAACCGTTGCAAGAGCCATGGGCATGCCCTGTCCGCCGATCATCATCGGCTTGGGTATTGGCGGAAGTTTTGACGTCTCCGCAAAGCTTGCAAAGAAGGCCTTGCTGAGAAGTCTTGACAGCATGAACGATTTCGAACTGGAGATTCTCAAAGCGGTGAATGAACTCGGAATCGGACCAATGGGTCTTGGTGGAAAGACTACAGCATTAGCTGTGCTTTCAATGCTGAATCACTGTCACACAGCTTCGCTTCCAGTTGCGGTGAACATACAGTGCTGGGCAAATCGAAGGGCGGAGGTGATACTTTGATTCTGAATAAGGTGGATGAAAGAATCCTTAATCTAAGAGCAGGGGACGTAGTATACGTTACCGGCGAAATCCTCACGGCAAGGGACAAGGCACATGCGAGAGCGGTTGAAATGCTTCAATCTAAGCAGAAGCTTCCTTTCAGCTTCAACCGCTCCATTGTTTATCACTGCGGCCCGATAATAAGCGAAGATCGCGTGGTCTCTGCTGGACCAACTACTTCCGAAAGGATGAGCCCGTATGCTCCGAAGATCCTTGAAGGCGCCGATCTGATGGTAATGATAGGGAAAGGAGGGATGAGTGGAGAAGTTGTGGAAGCAATGAAGGGGAAAGCAGTTTACCTCGCATTTCCAGGGGGTGCTGGGGCATTTGCAGCGAGCAAAATAAGGAAGATAAAGGGAGTGTTCTGGGAAGACCTTGGGATGGCCGAAGCTGTTTGGGTCTTTGAAGTTGAAAACTTTGGCCCATGTGTCGTTGCAATTGATGCTGAGGGAAGAAATCTTTACGAAGAGGTCGAAAGGAATGTTAAAAGAGCATATGATCGTGCTTCACATCTCTGAGCACTGCATAGAAACTGCAGCGAAGAGGAGATACGAGGAGCTTTTGTCCTATCTTTTAAAGCACGAGGATGAAGAGAAAGAGAAGGAGCTGGAGCTTTTAGTTGAATTCCTGAGCAAGGCCGATTTTTCAGAACTCAGAAGAATGGGTTTCGATGGAAGGGAAGAGATGAGAGTTGCGATAAAAAAGAAGGGAGAGAGTTTTGTCGTTGAAAGGCTAAGTTAAAGCATAGGCGTAGACCTTCGAGTAGGCAACGTTGTTCGAGTTGTCCACCGCCACAACGTAGAACTCCACCCTTTCTTTAACCCTTAGCGTTGCCGTGTAAAGTTCTTCGGATATTCCATATCCACCAACAGGTTCCCTTACGTACCTTCTACCGAGATCCATGTCCTTGTAGTTCCATTTTCCTCCATCAAAATACGCCAAAGAGACCCTGTAAATCGCGCTCTCTGGATCGCTCACTAATGCGGAGATCGCGAGTTCATCATTCTCAGCAGAAACTTCTACTGAAGCTATCCTTGGCACATTCCTGTCACTCAGCACGTAAAGCTTCTGGGAGCTTCTGTTGTCCGAAAATACGACGTATATTTTTCCATTCGATACAGCAACTTTCGGCATGAACACTTCACTTCCAGCATGCTTCAATTCGTAGAGCTTTTCAGTACCTCGCCACAAAATGTAGATCTTCCCGTAGCTTTCTGTCTTTGCAGGAAGAATTACAACGCTGTTCGATGCAACCGGAAAGCCTGGAATTTCATCCTTGGTCAGATTGAACAACCCGAGCAAATTTCCATCGAAATCGACAACTTGAAGGGCGAGATTCTTTTCTCCGAGGGTCCTTGGAATGTAAAGCGCGTAGTCGCTGGCGGAGAGCAAGGGATTGAAATACTGATCTTCTCCTGCACCGAAGTATTTCTTCCAGAGCTGCTTTCCGTCCTCAGAGAATGCGTAAACGTATCCGTAAAGGGTTACGAAGACAATTCCGTTTTTATATAACGGAGCGGAATAACTCTTGTCGATCTCCCAGAGCAGCTTTCCCGTTTTCAGTTCAAATGCGTAGAGCTTGTTAGATGAAACGAAAAGCTTCCCGTTTCCTACTGCAAATCCGTTCACTGTTCCTGCAACCTTTGCCTTCCATCTAAGCTCGCCGTCTTGCGTGAAGCACATAACCCAAGGATCCAAGTTATCAGTTCCCACACAGACGAGGTCGCTCACCGTTAACGCGGAAACGCTTCCAGCTATATCTACCTCTTTATGCCATGCTATTTTCCCGCTCTCCTTTTCAAATGCAATCAAAGAAAAGCCTTTCTTGCCTGCAGTAGTTCCTACGTAAAGGTAATCTCCGAGGGCGTATGCTTTTATGTCCTTTCCGAAAGATTCTTCGACGTTAAAGCTCCAGAGAAGTTCATCCCTGTATGCATAAACCCTCTGGCTGTCAAAAAGGAAAACGATGTCATCCACAACAGGCGTTGAGATTTCTCCTCTGAAATTCGCGCTCACATTTGCTATACCCGCAATTTCCGGTCTTCTCGGGATCTCGGGCGTGTAACAGTCACTCCTTTCAGTTCCCCTGACCAGAGGCCATGGCTTGAGTTTAATTAGGAACTCCTTTGGAATTTCTTCTCTTTCCTTAACTGGCACAACCTCTTTGAGCTCTTTCTTTTCAGAAGGAGTTGTCAGAGGAGTTGTAGGCACTGTAGTGGTCGGTGTTTCGGGAGGCGTTGGAGTCGGTGTCTCAATTTTCGTCTCCTCTTGAACACAGCAGCAGAGCAGCAGTGCCATAGCCAGTGCAAAAAACCACCGCATAGAGTTATTCTTCTCCTTCTTATAAAAACTTTGCCATGACTGTATGGCACAAGGCGTAAGATTTAACACCTCCAGCTTAAGGTTATCCGTGCTCACCTTGGTTGGACTTGGGCTCCATGACTACAAAGATATAACCCTGCGTGGACTGGAAGCGGTGAGGGATGCGGAGGAAGTGTATTTGGACACTTACACATCCAAGATCTCCTGCTCGCTCGAAGATCTTCAGGAATTTTTTGGAAAAGAGATAAGAGAGGCAAAGAGAAGCGATCTGGAGGAGGGGAGCAGAAAGATAATCGAAATGGCGAAGGAGAAGAAAGTCGCAATCCTCGTTCCCGGAGATCCAACGATTGCCACCACTCACGTCTCTCTCCTACTGGAAGCAAAAAGATCTGGTGTAAAGACCATGGTAATAAACAACGCAAGTATAATCAACGCTATCTGCTCGCTAACGGGACTTCAGAACTATCGCTTCGGAAGATCAGCGACTGTAAGCTGGCATCGCTCGAAAGCTTTCATCGACACGATCAAGGCAAATCTGAGCATAGATGCACACACACTGCTTTTCCTCGATCTAAATCCGCCAATGACGATAAAAGAAGCAGTGGAAAGAATTCTGAGCCTTGAAAGCAGCTTTGCAGAGCATTTTGCTGTTGGAATAGCAAGGGCCGGAAGTGAGAACGCAGTTGTTAAATGCGATGAGCTCGAGAAGATGAGATACTTCGATTTCGGAGATCCTCTCCACACCCTCGTGATACTTGCAAGGAGGATTCATGTGATGGAATACGAGTGCCTGAGATATTTCGCTTCCGCTCCTGAGGGGCTGAAGGAGTGGGTTTTATGAGGGAAAAAATTGGTCTCATCCTGCTCCTTATTGGATTTCTTTCAACGCTCTGGCTATGGTGGTTCTATGGATAGGCAGAGACTCGAAGAGATCAGGGAGAGATTTGGAGATCTCTTGGACGAGGAGACAGCGAAAGAGCTTGCGGACTACTCTCCTGAAAATCAGGAGTTTACAAAGATTTCGGAAATCACGCCTGGAAGGGTGAATGTAAGGGGAAGGATAAGCGGTATTGGAGACCCAGAGATTGCGAACGAAATATACATCTCGGACGAGAGCGGAAGGATAAGAGTGATTGTCTGGGATAAGGAGATTTACAGAAAAGCCGAAGTCGGTCTGCTGGTCGAGATCTACAACGGATACGCCAAGGAGGGGAAAAGGGGGATAGAGGTTCACGCGAACAGGTATTCGGTCGTCAAATTTCTGGAGTAGAATAGATGGGAATAGCATTCGCAGTCCGAGCATCCGAAGCCCTTGATTGAGGGTAAATCAAACCTCTTAGCCAGCTCACACTCTTCAAGATTGACGAGCATGGCTCCGAGAACTTCAAAGACTTCGGAGATGTAGTCTATGTGCCATTTTTTCGTCTTTTTGCCAAAATGCCTTTTTAACCTGCTAAGTCTTTCGGCACTGCCAACATAGTAATAAAAACCATCTTTGAATTCGATTTCTCCAAGCTTGCCAACCAAAATTCTTCTTTGCACTTCGTTGTGCAGAACAAGCACGTAAGATGCCACGAAAAATCTTGAATAAAAAAATAAAAAATTTACTGCTTCTTCTTCTCTTCCTTTGGAGCCATTTCTAACATTCTGCTGTAAACTTCGTCCTGCTGCTTCTCGAGCTGGTCCAAAAGCTTCTTGAAGTTTTCAAATACTCTATTCTGAGACTCGGTGTAAAGCTGTATCGCCTTCTTAAGGCTTTCGAAGCTCTCACCTGGAAGGAACTGGCGCATGTAGAACTCGTACATGCTCACATAGTTGTCCATGCTCACTTTCAGCAAGTCCAAGGTAGTCTTTGCGATGCCAAACCCCATCTTGTAGAAACCCCTACCGGCTTCCATCATTTCCTTCATCTCCATACTTCTCACCTCCTTCTTTCACGATGATTACCTTAACAACGTCCCCATCCTGAAGTTTCAGCGCGATTTTCTCGGCTTCAGGGATCGAAATTCTGCCTCCAGCCTGTATTTTTGCTCTGAAAACTGCAATATCTTTGCTCATCACACTGAATCCCGAAACAAGTTTTATTGTTGAAGAGAGAGATTCGATAAACTCTCTCTGCAGCCTTAGGGCATCTTCCCAGAACTTCTGGAGGTCCGCGAAACTTGGAACCATTTAATGGTATTAGATGCCACAACTATAAATACCTTTCGGTAGATGTTTTAATATGCTAAAGGCCTGCGAAAAATTTCGGCGAAGCCAGTCCCTCGTCGATTCTCGGAGTTTTGCTCTGATTTTCCGCCAGGCATAACCATAAAACTCATAAATCCTCGGTCAGACTGTAAAAAAGCGGGGGTTGCCGAGTGGACAAAGGCGTTGGATTCAGGGTCCAATCCCGTAGGGGTTCGAGGGTTCGAATCCCTCCCCCCGCATTATCTGCCTTTGAATTTTCGCGCCAAATGCTACTAATCCAATCGTGTCCAGCTCTCTTCAAAAAGATTTGAGTTTATTATTAAAAATTTATGTATGTGCTGAAACCCTCTTCGTCCTGAACAGTGCCAAGACGATTAAGGCGAGCGAAAGGATTGCCAGTGCGAGGGACAGCTCCTTCTGGGGCATGTAGAGAATTGCGAGTCCAATTGCAATTATCAGAATTCTAACTAAGTAGTCGAGCCCTCTTCTTCTGAAGAAAAGACCGAAAGAACCCGCTGTTACGACCAGTATACCTGCCAGTATAACTGCAAATGCCTTTAGGGTATCCAAACCACTGATTACAACGATTTCAGGCCAGCTAAAGACCGCGAAGATTAGTAGATACACCGGCAGGATCCACTTCTGCGTGTAGATAGCTGTTTTTATGAATGGAGTTTCAGCAATCCTCGATAAGACCGCTGCGATTAGCGCGACTGGAGGTGTAAACTCAGAAATCGTTGCTCCGAGGAATAGGAAGAAATGTGCGACCCAGGGGTTTACTCCAAAGCTTACAAGGTACGGTGCGATGAGCACAGCCGCGATTATGTATGTGGCCGATGGTGGCAATCCAAATCCGAGGAAGAAAACGAAAACGAATCCTATGGCTATGAGCAGCAAAAGGCTGTCTCTTCCCAGATCTGTGAGGAGAAATCCCAGCTTTAGAAGCCACCCAGTAACTGTGAAGAGATTTATTATTATTCCGAGCACGGTCAGAAGGAGTAGGATATCTATTAACACCGCAGGGTAGCTCTCTACTGCGCTTTTAATCTTCGATAAGAGCTTTCTTGGGTCTTTCTCAGAGATGATCAAAATTATCGAGGAGCAGATTAGCAAGAAGAGCGCAGAAAAGAGCGCGGCTCTTATCTCAGGCCACCATGCCCATCCCATTAGGTAGATCAGAAGGGCGATGGATGAAAAGAAAACTATGGAATGAAGCTTGTCGAACTTGGTCAGCTTTCTGAGCTCTTTGAATACATTCTCCACATCTATTTTTTCCCCTCTCGCGTATTTGGGGGTTACGAACCTCACGCTTAGAAGGTGAACTGCAAAGACTATTGCAAAGTAGTATATGAAGGCAATGAGAAAACCTCGAACCATCACCTCGAAATAACTCACGCCTAAGAATTCGACCATTATGAACGCTGCGATCGCCATCACGGGGGGCATTATTAGGCCACCGAGGGTGGCACAGCCTAAGGTTGCGGCAGCATAGAGTGGCGGAAAACCTGCTTTTTTCATTGCAGGAATCGCGAACTGCCCCAACAATGCTGAACCAGCAGCTCCGGAGCCTGTGCATGTCGCAACGGCCATCGAACTGAGAACTACGGTCTGCGGTATCATCGTCGGTCTTTTTCCAAGAGAAAGAACTATCGTCTTAATAACGGACTTGTCGACCTCAAAACCCTTTGCAATTCCCATCAGGAGCAAAAATGCACCTATAAGCCCGATACCCACCTGCGCATAGGTCCCGAATGCACCAAGCTTGAGCTCGATCGTTGAGGACGTTAAAATCCTTTCAAAGCTCACACCGGGGTGCTTCAGCATTCCGGGAAAAATTGGCCCGAGAATGGAGTAGGCTGCAAGAATTATGATCAGAGCAAAGAGCACTTTGTGCTCTCTGCGCGAATATTCGAGGAGCAGAAAGAAGATGAGAAGCGCAACAGCAATGTCGTGATAGTTAAACGAGCCAACTCTGTAGTAAAGGAGGCCCATATAATTTGTCATCAGATAGTAGGCCGAATAGATGCAAATGGCTATGTAAAGAGCCGCAATGAAAGTTCGAAATTTTCCAAGCTTCGGATAGAATTCGCCCTGGTTAAGCTTGTGCAAAACGTAGAGAATGTAGGCAAGCGGGACGAAGAATAGGACCATGAAGGAGGAACCCATAAAACCCGTGCTATAGTAGTAGATTGCCACGAGAAAATATACGAGTGAGCAAACAAAAATTAGATAATTTAAAGCTTTCATCCCGATGACCCCTTGGCTATGTATGCATCCCAGTCCTCGTTCCACGCGTTTCTTTCTTTAAGGAACTTTGCCAAGACAGGATGAATTGGGACTAATTCTGGGTTTGTGGATTTTATTCCATCGATTTGAAAACCAACGAAATCTTTCGCGAGGGGCTCAAATCCTTTCTCAGCCTTTGCAAGCTTTTCAGCGTTTTTCTCGAGGGAAACAAGCATTTTATATACCAGGCTTTCTGGCATATCCTTGCTCACGTGGAATCCAAAGAAGAACGGCACCCCGTAGATCTTGCCCTTGACATTCGTAAACGCTTCGCTTGCGTTTATTTCTACAACCAGTAATCCGGACTCCATTAGCTTCGCTATCTCTTCTTCACTTGGGTTTAGCGGTACAAGTTTTGCTCCGCAGGCTATATCGGCTTCTTTGCCCCATGTTGGAGGGGAAAACTTGGCCGTCGTGTAGAGCGCAGTTGCTACTATTGTGCCCTCTTCAAGGGCCTTGCATGTGAACCTCGTGTCGATCTCAACATGTGAAACGTTTACACCAACCGCTTTCAGGGCTCTCTGGATGTTGAGGTAGTTCATATAGCCCGCAGGAGTCAGGAAAACCTTCTTTCCATCCAGATCCTTCCAGCTTTTTATCTCTCCGGCTTTATCTTTCGGAATAAGTATAAAGGTCTCCATCGTGTAGGCCCAGAAGGTCTGAACGGGCATCTGCTTCACTTCACCCCTGAAATCTTTGAAAGCCCCTGTAAACATGTAAAGCTCCTGAAATCCGAGGTCAGCAATATAAGTGCTCTCAGCATTACCCTTACAAAAATCCTTGATGTTCGCCGTCGTTGAAGAGTAAGGAAGTATTGAAAACTCAACTTCTGGCATTTCGTATTTTAAAATGTCAACGAGCTGCGCAGAAACCCTGTATCCGTAGCCACCGGGATCCAATGTTGCCCATCGCCAGTAATACTTCTCCGGGGTTCCTCCTTGCTCTCCCGAGGGCTGGGCGCAACAAGCGAAAAAAGCAGCCAACATCAAAACTCCTATTAATGCCCTCCAATGCATAACGCGTTGCGGTTTGAGAAGTATATAAGGATTTTGTGATATTTCTTCGCTAACTATATAAATTAGGTTTTTTTACGGTTCGAAAATTCCAAGCTTCAGCAGCTTTCTCGTCTCCTCCTCAAACTTCCTGAGATCCTGTAGCCTGAAATCTTCCTCAATAGCCTTTTTGAGCGCTTCAAGGTCAGATTCCATCTTTATTTCTCTTGTTCTCCCATATCTGCCTTTCGAGACCACTATTGAGTTTATAATTCCAAGAGAATCGAGTTCTGAGAGCAGATCGCTAACTCTGCGCTGGGTTAAAGCCTCAACGCAAACCTTTCCACAGAGTTTTTTGTAAACGCAGTAAACTTCTCCTGTGGTGAATTTATCTGAATTCTCGGCAAGAAGCGCCATGCTGTAGAGCAGTATCTTTGTGTGAAGGGGCAGAGTTCTCACGGTTTCGATCATGTAGTCTGTCTCTATCTTTCTCACAGCCTTTCTGACGTGCTTTATCCTTACCTTCGTATCCTTTTCCCTTTCTGCTATCTCAGCGCTAACTCTGAGAAGGTCGAGTGCCCTTCTCGCATCTCCATGTTCCTGCGCCGCAATTGCGCTGCAAAGCTGTATAACTCCATCTTCAAGAGCTCCTTCCGTGAATGCAAGCTCAGACCTCTGCCTGAGAATGTCCTCGAGCTGCTCTGCATTGTAAGGAGGGAACACGAGCTCTTCCTCGCTGAGGGAGCTGAGAATTCTCGCATCCAAAAAGCTCTTGAATTTGAGATTGTTCGATATTCCGATCAGTGAAACCCTCGCGTTCTCGAGGTCGGAGTTAATCCTCGTGAGGCTGTACAGCGCTTCCTCAGCCCTTTTCACGAGCTTGTCGATCTCGTCGAGAACCACGAGCATTTTTATACCCTTGCTATCTATTGCGTTTCTCACCTCTTCGTAAACCTGATCTGTGGGCCAGCCCGTCATGGGAACGTTTTTACCGAGTTTCCTCGCTATGGTTGCCAGAACTCTGTATGCGGTGTCTATTATTTCACAATTCAGGTATAGAACCAGAACATTTGCCTTCATCTTGGCACTCACATCCTCCAAATTTTTTATTACGAACTTCACCGTAGCAGTCTTTCCAGTGCCAGTTTTGCCGTAGATAAAAATGTTAGATGGGGTTCCCCCCTTCAGGATTGGAGAAAGAAGCTCTACAAGCTGCTGAATCTGCTCTTCGCGGTGCGGTAAGCTTTCAGGTGTGTAGCTATGTCTTAGGACATCTCTATTTTTAAATATACTTGTGCTGTTAAGAAGACTGTCGAACAGATTCATTTGACCACCTCACGTTCTTCGATCTCCCTCCTTATAGCTTTTTCGATTTGCAATTTTTTTTATTTATGTTTTAATGATATTTCCCGCCAAGGTTGCGATTGGCAGCTTATTATTCTGCGATGAAAAACAATCTTGCTTCCTCAGCGATTTGCTCAACTTCCTCTATGCTTTTAAAAGGCCTTTTTTTGATGATCTCTGCAGCTCTCTGGCCGAGCAGGGCTTTCAACTGCTCGACCTTTGCTTTATTCACATTCAGGGGACTCTCAACGGCGGTTACGCTTCTGTATCCGTAATCGACAACCCTTGCATCAAGAAATGTGCCCCTTTTGTATTCTCCAACCAGCCCTACGAGGATCGGATAGGTTGCCATCTGCCTTGCAAAGCTAATCTTGCCCTCAACTTCTACCCTCAAATCCGTGAGCTTTCTGTACTTTGGCAAAATCCTGCGGAGCATGGGATTGTCGATCTCCTCCCTAACTCTTTTCTTGAAGGCATTGAAGTATCTTTTGTGCTTTAGAAGCTTACCGTAGCCTTCCTTTTCCATTGGAGTGCCGGGAAAGATCTTAACCTGCCTTATGTTTATCCTGCGGAGAAGCAAATTTCTGTCGAGCAGCTCTTTCAGAAATTCGAAGTTTTTCTCGAAGGTCTCCTTGGTTTCCCCCTTCAGACCTATGACGAAATTCAGCCCGGGAAGCAGGATCGGAAGCCCATTGTAGCTCGGGGTTCTGCCCAACCTGTTCATGAGCTCTATTGCAAACATTACTTCTTCAGCCGTCGCGCACAGGGCGTTCTTCTTGATGACCACTTCATCCGCACTCTCCAGTCCGAAGGCTGCAACATTACCGGGAGTCTGGTAAATGACGATACTCTTGATTATCTCCTTGGAATCTTCGGGATACTCTGCGATCGTCTTTGGATTCACGTTGTCCAAGTGCAGCGTTTTTATTTTGGGACATTTTTCCCAGATCGCCCTGTGGAACTGTCTCAAAGCCTCTGGATTCGGCTTTGGAAATTCGTGATTGAAATCGGCGAGATACGTGAAGAAGTCGGTCTGCTTTCCAAGTCGGAAATGCCTGACGCCAGCGTCGTAAAGGGCCTCAATTTCTGCTACTACATTTTCGGGATCCCTTACGAGAATTTTTTGAAATCTCTCGATGCAGAATGAGCATTTACCCCAGTAGCAACCTCTGTACGTTTCTACTTCGCAAATAATGTTTGGAAAATCCGGGTGTTGCTTTACAACATCTGCACCTGCGATCAGGAATTTATCGAGTTCGAATTCAACATCAAATAGCTCGCAGAACTTTCTTTCGAATGGAAACTCCATTACCTCGATTGATGCATCATTTAGCCTTGTAATGTCCTCTTTTGAGAGCTCCAAGTAAATTGGCCCAAGAAGAACGTTTTTCTTGGCCAAATTCAGTCCGAAGATTTCATTCTTACTTAAAGGCTTTCCTCCGATGTAGTTTCCAGGAACAGCTATTCCTGCTATGATGAAAAGGTAATCAAAACTCCTTAACTCTTCCTTGAGCTTTCGATTCTCTCTGAAGCTGTCAATGGTCGTATAGACTGCCGAAATTCCAGCTGCTTTAAGGACTCCGTTTATGAACCTTGGATATGGAGAAACAAAGGGGGGAACACCCAGACAGGATGGTTCGTCCACGTAACCGTCGAGTATAAGAGCCTTCATCCACCCTGAATCTTCGCATTACCCCCTATGATGGAACCAACCAGCTGTATGTTCCTGATCTCGCACCTGTCATCAACAATGCTTCTCCAGAGTTTTACCTTTGAAAGTGTTGTGTTCTCGAACACTATGCTCTCACTCACGTCCGAAGAATCGACCCTACAACCTTCTCCGATGAACGTGTATGGACCAATTATGCTCCTTCCGCTGATCCTGGCTCCTTTTCCGATAACAACTGGCTCGATTACCTTAACTGACTTCTCGATCTCCGCCGACCTGTCGACATAGTGGTCGGTGTAGCTCTTGAACGCCTCTATGTATGAATCGGGATTTCCAACATCATACCAGCTTCCATTGAAGGGATAACCGAAGACCTCTTCTCTCAGGCAGAGATAGCTTATGAAGTCTCCGAGGTTGTCGCTCTTTCTATTGTTTTCAACGTATTCCAGAAGAATTTCGACGCTCCTCTTCGGAATGAGGTAGAGTCCTATGCCGATCAAGGTTGAGGGCGGCTTTTCAGGCTTTTCGTAAAACCTCACGATCCTCTCTCCCTCGAGTTCTGCGACTCCGTATCTTCTGGCCAGCTCGAGGTCGCCAACGTCGTATAGGGCTACCAGGGGCTTTCTCAATTCCTCGAATTTCCTGTAGAAATCCTTTATCTGGAAAGAGAAAACATTATCTCCTGCGACTACGAGAATATCCTCTCTCATGTCCTTCGCAATTTCAGCAAGAGCCCTGACAGCGCCGAGTTTTTCCTCCTCGTTTCTCGTGTTCTCTGCAACTATTTCGACCTTTTTTCCTTTCGACCACTCTCTGAAGTCCTCTTCGAATCTCTTGTTCGTCGACAGGATAATGGGAATATCGAAGTCTATTAGCTTCTCATAAACAAAGTCAATTATCTTTTTGCTCCCCAGAGGGAGCAATGGCTTTGCCTTTGTCTTCGTTATCGGCCAGAGCCTCGTTGCATATCCTCCTGCCATTATGACTGCTTTCATCGGATAAATTCAAAAGCTTAAAAATAAAAATCTGTCGACTTCAGCAAAATAGCCTACGTGATTTTACAAAAAAGTCCTTGTGTCTTGGTTTTGTGTAGCACAAAATTTAAATTCTTTTTCCTTCACGATGAACACATGTTCGACGCATGGACGTGCTTTCTCTTAGTGGTCGTGCTGAGCGCCGTGATTACAGCAATAAGTCTGGCTTTGGCTAAGCCGGAGGGATAGGATGGTACCACAGTCAACTGGAATGGACTTTCTCTCCTCTGTAGTCTTCTTAGTTGTTCTGCTCGGATTGAGCTTTGCAGTGGGCTTCATGTCGAAGAAAAAGAGCGAGACCTTTAACGCTTGGCTTGTGGGAAGCAGAAACTTTGGGCCTGTCGTCACAGGATTGGCGCTGACAGCGACCTGGCTCAGCGGCTGGGCATGTCTGGGCTTAATGGGCATTGTTTATTCCTTTGGATGGTCCGGAATGTGGCTTGCTGGAGTTTGGACGCTCGTCGGAATAATACCCACGGTTGCGATCTTTGGGCCGAAGCTCAGGAACAGATTCGAGCAGATGAAGGCAACAACGGTTCCACAGCTCGTAGGGGCGATTTACGAAAGCAAGGGCATCGCTGCCATAGCATGTGTTATCTACGTCGTTCTTCTGCTTGTTTACTGCGTGGGACAATACAAGGCCGCAGCGGCGGCGTGGCATATCGTTACTGGCACTCCTTGGGAGCTCTCGATATTGGTGTCGGCAATTGTAATGGCAGTTTACATGGCAGTTGGAGGATACACGGGAACGCAGTGGGCACTGGCAATTCAGGGAGCGTTTATAGCCTTTGCCTGTGCTCTCCTGAGCATAATGGCTCTCGCAATGGTTGGGGGTGTTGAAGGTCTGAACCTGGCCCTGGCACAGCAGGATCCGAAGCTCATCGAACCCCTTAGACCCGATCTCGCGGCTAAACCAAATCTTCAGTTCGCTGCAGATCTCATCGGACTCACAGCGACCCTCGGTTTGTTTGTAACAATGGCGGTCGGATTTCCGCATAACGTTGCACGCTTCATTGGGTTGAGGAAGATCACCAAGAGAGACCTCACGATAATGACCCTTGTTGTTTTCATCACCGCATCTGTTCCATGGTTCAATCTGCTTACAGGGCTCTCAGCGAGGGCTCTGTTCGATGCAGAGCTGTTCAAGATAGCTGCAGCCAAGCAGGATGCAGCTGGACCAATGGTTGCGCTGGCTATAGGCGCTCCAGTATCTGGAGTCTACGTTGCAGCCGTTTTCGCAGCGGCAATTTCAACCCTTGCAGGAATGGTGCTTGTCATGTCCGGGAGCCTTACAAGGGACGTAATTCAACTTTTAAAGCCAAATTTGAGCGATAAAGCGCTTCTGAACACGGCTAGAGCCCTTACAATTCTATTCAGCTTGCTTCCGATCACTTGGTTGATTCTAAACCCGCCAGAGCTGCTCGCTTACCTGATGGCCGGCGCAGCTGTTGGGCTTGGCTGCATATTCTTCTACACGCTCGCGGTATCGCTTTTCTGGAAAGGAGCTCACAAGCTCGGTGCAGCAGCATGCATGATCTATGGATTTGTCATGACTGCGCTTGGGGGATACTACGTTTACACTGTGGCACAGTGGGGCTGGGGTAACTGGTGGTGGGCAACATTCATAGGCTGCGGTATATCTTACTTCGCCTTCAGCAAGATCGGAAAGTGGATAAGCAAAGGGTAAAAATCATATTCAAAACCCCTACTTTTTTTATGCCCAAGAAGGCTGTGGTGGATCGCAGGAAGTGTGCCTACTGTGGCGCCTGCGTTGCCGTTTGCAATCTGAACGCTAACGAACTCATCGAGACTTACCTCGAGATAAAGGATAACTGCAACGGCTGCGGAATCTGCGTGAAAACGTGTCCCGTGGGTGCGCTGAGCTTGTTGGAGGTGTAACGATGTTCGACGTCGTCGTTGTCGGTGCTGGGCCAGCTGGTAGCATGGCGGCAAAGACCGCTGCTGAGAAAGGGTTGAACGTGCTTCTGGTTGAAAAGAGGCAGGAAGTCGGCACTCCAGTTAGGTGTGCGGAGGGGATCAGCAAGGACTCCCTGAGCAGATTTGTTGAAATTGACAGAAAGTGGATCGCAGCAGAAGTTGTCGGGGCAAAGATCTACTCTCCAGACATGACCGAAGTTGTTTTGGCCGAAGAGATGGCGGGAAACGAAGTCGGTTTCGTTCTGGAACGGAAGATCTTCGACAGACATCTTGCAAGGCTTGCTGCAAAGGCTGGAGCGGAGGTATTCGTTAAGACTGCAGCCCTAAGCTTCGAGAGGACGGAAAGGGGTTTGAAGGTGAAGCTTAGGAGGCTCGGTGAGGACTGGGAGGTGGAGACAAAGATCCTCATCGGAGCCGATGGCGTGGAAAGTAGAATCGGAAGGGAAGCCGGGATCATAAAAACGCTGAAGATGAGCGAAATAGAGAGCTGTGCTCAGTACCTGATGTCTGGGCTTGATATTGACGAAAAATATACCTACTTCTACCTCGGAAACGAATTAGCCCCTGGGGGCTACGCGTGGATATTTCCGAAGGGGGATAAAAGTGCTAACGTTGGGATCGGGATTCTTCCCTCACTTGCTAAAATGCCCGCAAAGCATTACCTCGACAGGTTCATAGAGAAAGTGGGGATAAGGGGCAGGATAGTCGAATTCGTCGCCGGAGCTGTGCCCGTTTACGGAGAAATAAGCACAGCAGTGGCTGACAACATAATGCTCTGCGGAGACGCAGCTTACCATTCCGATCCAATTACTGGAGGTGGCATAGCAAACGCTCTTGCCGCTGGCTACCATGCTGGAACAGTCGCTGCGGAAGCCATTGAGTCGAATGATTGCTCTGCAAGCTTTCTGAGGAGATACGACGAGCGATGGAAGTCAGACTTTGGAGCAAGGCTGAGGAGAAATAAAAAACTGCAGGAGTTCTTCCTGAAGCTCGACGATGAAACTCTGAACAGTCTTGCGAGAAGTATCTCGGGGAAGAAGATAGAGGAGATGAGCGTTCAGGCCATAATAGTGGAACTCCTTAAAACGAATCCCTCCCTTTTGGAGCTTCTCAAAGACTTCCTTTCCTGACTTTTTTCATCGAAATATTTAAATAAAGGATAATGGACAATTTCCCGTAGCCAATGAGAATGAACTGGAAGGAGATATTGGACAAAACGCTCGCGGGGGTCTATATACTCGACAGTGAGGGGAGATTTGTCTACGTGAACGACATAGTCGAAAGAGCCACACGTTATTCGAAGGAGGAGCTGTACGGTGGAGATATTTTTAAAATAACGCCTCCTGAGGAATTAGAAAAGGCAAAGGAGTACCTGAGAAGAACAATCAATGGCGAGACCATTTTTTACGAGGCCAGATATATGCGAAAGAGTGGGGAAGTGAGGTGGATGTGGGGATTCGCCTCCCCGATCGAGATTGAAGGAAAAAAGTACTGCTTAGGTAGCTGGATCGACGTAACAAGGGCAAAAAGACTGGAAAATGAGCTCAGAAACCGTGAGGAATTTTACAGGGCTCTGATCGAGGAAAGTCTGAGTCCAATCTGCATAACGCAAAAGGGAAAAATTTCTTACATGAACAAGGCATTTGAGGAGTTCACTGGGTACCGTAGGGATGAAATGGTCGGAAAAGAATTGTTCGTCGCTCATCCAGAGGACAAAGAACTTGTAGAAAAAGTGTGCGTCGAGGGAGACTACGCGAGGAAAGATCGCGATACCTTCAGCTTCAGGATCATCAGAAAAGACGGTAAAGTCAGGTGGCTAACATTCAGGGCGGCGAGGATAACCTACAACGGTGAGCCAGCAATTGCTGCAACTGCAGTGGACACAACTGCAATCCATGAAATGAATGCTGAGCTGAAAAGGAGAGCAGAATATCTATCGCTTTTGAACAGCATTTTGAGGCACGACATAGGCAATGCACTGACCACAGTAATTGCTGCACTTGAGCTCGATGATCCAAAGTTAAAAGCAAAAGCGCAGGAGAGAATCGACTATATAATGAGGCTGATTGCTGACATCCGAAATTTGGAGTCAGCGATTGACGTTCTGAAGCCTATAAACATCGCCGAAATAGTTAGAGACATTTCTAAGCGTTACAGGATTGAGGCAAAAGTGGAGGACGTTTTCGTGTATGCAAACGAGGGTTTGAGCAGCGTTCTCGAAAACATAGTTAGCAATGCATTACTTCATGGAGGAGAAAACGTAAAAGTCGTCGTTGAAGCATTCAAGAACGGAAAGTGGGCAGTTTGCAGAATTTCAGACAACGGAAAAGGAATCCCTGACGACATAAAACCGAGGATCTTTGAAAAGGGATTTTCCACCGCAAAGAGAACTGGAATGGGACTTTTCATCGCAAAATGGCTGGTGGAGGCATATGGAGGAAAAATAGAGGTAAGAGACAACGTACCTTCAGGAGCAGTTTTCGAAATAAGGTTGCCAACCTTAGAGGACTGACTCCAAGGCCCTTTGAATCGTTGTTTTGTCCATTTTCTCGAGCTCCGAAATTGATTCCATCAGACTTCTGCTCCACCTCTCCACAGCCCTAAGCATTTGCTCCTTGAATTCATGAAAGGGAATTGGCTTGTAAAGATACCTGTATCCACCGCTCCTTAAAATTCTGTAGCCCCTTTCTATCAGACCTCTTTCAAGTAGCTTTTGAAGTGACTTGTAAACAGTGCTTTTGTCTTTGCCGACGAGCTCAGAGATCTCCTCGATTGTGGCCGGATTTTTCTTGAGCAGCGTGACGTATATTTCGAGGTCGAGGCAGCTCAGGTCAAGGGCACACTTGAGCGTGCATCGGATGTGTTCTTCGCACTTGAACTCCATATACTCAGTTCTGCTAGGAAGATTTTAAGCTTTCTCATAACGAAACTTTAAAATCTTTCAATCGTAGCGATTTCATGCTTCCAGACATTCAGCTTTTAAGACCGCAGTTTCCCATCGAGCTGAGCAGAGTTGGGGCCAAAGGAATAAGAAAGTTAGTTCAGGTAAAAAGGGAGGAAAAGAGGCCGATAATTCTCATCTCAACTTTCGACGTTTTCGTCAACTTGCCTCATCATTTAAAGGGTGTCAGTCTAAGCAGGAATTTCGAGGTCATAGACGATGTGCTGGAAAGATTGACTGCTGAACCTATCGGAAAAATAGAGGACCTCGTGATAAAGATCGCAGAAAACTTGCTGGAAAGACACGAATATGCGACTAGAGCGGAAGTTTCGATGTCTTCAGAATTCATAAGGCGCAAGAAAGCCCCGGCGAGTTCGCAAAGGACTCAAGAAATAGTCAGAATTTTCGGAGACGCAACGATTTCCAGAGCTGGCGAGAGACTCGTATTCATTGGGGCAGAGGTCAGCGGAATCACAGCCTGTCCATGCGCTCAGGAGCTGGTAAAGGCAAGAGCTGCCGAGAGGTTGTTAAGGGAAGGTTTCAGGCATGAGGAAATCGAGAAGATCTTGGAAGTGGTGCCGATTGCCACCCACAACCAGCGCGGAAGGGCGATGATAAAGGTTCAGGTTAACGATAGCTTCAGGGTTTCGATATCAAAGCTGATCGAAATAGCCAAATCGGGAATGAGCGAGGAAACCTTTGAGATACTCAAGAGGGAGGACGAACTCGAGGTGATCGAGCGGGCGCATAAAAGGCCAATGTTCGTAGAGGATAGCGTGCGAAAAATGGCCTACGAATTCCTTAAAGCCTACCCCGAAGCTCCGAATGAGTTTTTAATATTTTTAAGGCAGGAAAACGAGGAGAGCATTCACCAGCACAACGTTGTAGCCGAAAGAATAGCCAAAATCGGCGAGATTAGGAATGAACTTTCTTTTAATAATTAGCTTAGCCTTACTCCTTGAGATCTGCCCGAATCCATACGGAAGCGATGATGCGGAGTATCTGAAAGTCTACTGCCCAGACTCGTGCATCTTGAGCGATGGAGAAGCTAGTTTGATGCTCGAGGATGGCTTTTACACAATTACGAAAAATAGTTCTGCATTTCTCGAAAAATTTGAGCCCTTAGGGCAGCTTATTGAGTCTCCAAAGAATTTCATACTTTCTAACAACGGTGAAGAGATCTGTATGAGTTCTAAGGAGCTCAGAGACTGCTTTTACTACGGCAAAGACATCAGAATTCTTGACTCGGGTGTGGTTTACTACAGAAGGGGAGAGAAATGGGATTTCAGATATGAGGACTGGAGCAACTTTGAATGCGTATCGGAGCACTTAAAAGGAAGATTGATAATAACTCCAGCAGATTTCAAGGCTGAAGGCTTTAAAATCTTTAGTTACAGCTTTTTTGCAAACTTCGAGCCTGAGGAGCTATTCGTCGACCCTAAGGCAGGGGTGAGGTGTGGGGTCAATGCGACCTTTCTCTCAGGCCCTTACAGGCACTTCCACTACAAGTTCGGAATCAGGGGAGAAATGGTAATCATAACCACGGAAAACTGGGTTTTCTCGAAGAAAGGCTACATAGTCCAGTTCGAAAGCCAAAAAATGGCTGAGACTCTCAGCGATTTGATCGAACACGACAGAAGATTTGCGAGCGAAGCCAAGTCTTGCTCCGGAAAAGCGGTTGAAAAAAGATTTGGGGAGGGTAAGAGCATCGAGTTCGAGGCCAATGCCACTCTAATAATCTTACCTGACTGCAATCCAATCTTAGAGTTAATTCAGTCAGCTAATAAAAGGCTGTACATAATTGCCCCTTATATGGGCTTCGATTGGTTCGACGATCGTGGACTTCTCCATGCAATTAGAAGTGCCAAGGAAAATGGCGCGAAGGTGACGGTGGTGCTAAGCGAAGAGTATTCGGGCGAAGAGGCTGAAATCTTGAAAAAAGAGGGGATCGAAGTGAAGAAAATACCAGCATTGCACGGAAAGGCGATAGTTGCAGACGATAAGGTGTTGATAACTTCTGCAAACATGAACAAGTATGGGCTGAAGCTTAACAGGGAGATAGGAATTCTTATAGAGAGCCCTGAAGTGGCGGAATTCATTCTGAAAGACATAGAGGGTAGAAGATTCGAATTCTGGGCGATCTTAGTTCCTTTCGCATTATTCGCCCTGGCGATTTATCTTCTCTGGAAATTCAGGCCTTAGAGGGTGGCTTGAGTTGAAGATAAAATTTAATAGCTTGAATTCACAAAATCGCTTGAGGTGTCTGGATGGGTCTGCTGGCAGGTTTGAGGAAAAGGCTTAGGTTCATCTACAGGCTTCTTCTCAGAAAGGACAAACTGAAGATCGGGATCTACGGTCCCCCGAACGCTGGAAAAACTACGCTTGCCAACAGGATACTGAGAGACTGGTTGGGGGACATAATGGGTTCTCCGAGCGAGATCCCGCATGAAACGAGAAGGGTAAAGCTAAGGGAAGGTGTAAAAATTCAGGTTGACGGAAAAACAGTAACGATAGATGTCGTCGACACTCCCGGGCTTGCAACGAAAATCGACTTTCATGATTTCCTCAAGTATGGAATGAGCGAGGAAGAGGCGAAGAGGAGAGCAAAGGAGGCCACGGAGGGCGTTATTGAGGCAATAAAATGGCTTGACGACCTTGATGGTATCCTTCTCGTAATGGACGCAACCGAGGATCCCTTTACACAGGTGAATGTAACCATAGTCGGCAACATAGAGGCAAGGAAGCTTCCGCTAATAATAGTGGCGAACAAGATCGATCTGCCCAACGCGTCTCCAGCCAGAATAAAGTCGGCCTTTCCACAGCATCAGATCGTTCCCGTGTCGGCTTTGAAGGGCATAAATTTAGATGCCCTTTACAGGGCGATTGCCGAAAAATTCGGGTGATCTTATGGGCGTTCAGATGAATCTGGTCTCTAAGGAAAGGCTGAGCAAGATGGGTTCGATGGAGAAAATACGGATGATCCTTGACAGCGTCAAGGAAGGAAAAATAGTCGTCCTTGAGACTGGACTTACGCCTGAAGAGGAGGCAAAGCTGATAGAGCAGACAATGCTGGAAATAGACCACGAGAACTTCATAGGCATTGAGGTTGAAAGCTATCCTTGCAGAGAAAAATCCGTGTTTTCGAAGCTATTCGGAAAGAAGCAGGGAAGGCTCACGGTAATAGGGCCTGCGAACAGGCTTAAAACTCTGGAAAAGCAGGAAGACCTGATAAAGGCGCTCATAACCTGATATGCCACACCGCTGCACCAAGTGCGGAAAGCTTTACGCAGACGGGGACATGCGTCTGCTGAACGGGTGTGAGTGTGGGAACAACAAGTTTCTCTACGTTCCAAGGGAGAAGGATACCGTTAAGCCAGAGGAAGTTGCGAAAGAGCTGAAGAAAGAGTTCTCGAGATTCGGAATTGAAAGCATACGCATAATCGCCCCGGGACAGTACGAGATCAATCTGGAAAAGCTGCTCGAGAGGGAGGAGATAATAATCGCCCTGGAAGAGGACGGGAGATATATAATCCACTTACCTTCTCTGCTCAAGAAAAGGCCTAAGGAATGATTTCGGTCGTGTTAGGGTATTTGGGATACCTTAAGCGCTCCCTGTATTTTGCAATCACATCCCTATATGCAAGCAACGAGTCCACCAGGTTTTTTACGGTCGAGCAGACAAGCCTGAACCCGTCGTCTCCCCAAAGTCTCTCCCTGTTAAAGAAAAGGCATCGAGCACCGCAGAATCGAAAATAACTGCAGCTTGGGCAGGGATCGAGGATTTCAACTCCCCTCTTTATTCCAGAGTGGATATCGCCTAGACAGTTCCACTCCAAATCCGGACATATCGGGCATGCGAGAACCCTTCCGCCGGTCGAAATGGCAAAAGATTGGAATCCAGAGGCGCACGGAGGATAGCTATAGCCTTGGAAAAATGCCGTTGCTACGCCCATAAATGGAACAATATTGTGAATCCTTCCACTTAGAATTTCTCCAATCCAGAACTTCACGAGCCTCCTTATTCCCGCGTTGTATTTTTCAACCCACTTTTCGAATTCCCTGGCGGAGTAGTGGCTCCAAACAGCATCGATCTGCCAGTGAACGTGCGTGAAAGTGCGCAGAGAAAGAATGTGCAGAACATCCTCGTATATGTCGGTTTCAAGGCTCGCAGTCATTCTCGCGATCAGCTCTCCGCCAAAGCACTTCAAAGTTCTTGCATTTTCAAGCACTTTTTCATAGTTTCCCCTGTAGAAGTCGTGGACTTCTCTTCTTCCGTCAAATGAGACCAGAATCGTGGAAAATCGCTCGAGATATTCCCTCTCAAGTTTGCCAAGCAAGATTCCGTTTGTCTGCAAGATGAATCGCTCTGCGGGGATTTTATCCATTATCTCCTTCATTTTGTCCATCTCAAGCAGGGGTTCACCGCCGTAAAATGCAATTGAAGATTTTCCCACAAAATTCCTAAGAGCTTCAACGCTGTACTGAATCTTTTCTGGCATCATGCCATCTTCGAACCCTCCACAGTACCAGCAATTCGAATTGCACTTCGGGGTCAGGATAACGATGTAGAGCATCCCGAAAGCCTAATATGTAGCACTGATTAAAAGCTTTTGAGCGGGGGTTGCCGAGTGGCCAAAGGCGTGAGACTCAAGATCTCATCCCGAAGGGGTTCGAGGGTTCGAATCCCTCCCCCCGCATAGGTTGTGTCATGCACCAGCTACGCCAATAGGAGTTAAAATTAAAACCAACAACAAGAATTGACTATACTTTGACCATAGAGGTTCATTGGATTCCAAAGCCCGTTGCATTTCCTCGCGGATTCGAAAGTCCCCTTAATTTCTTAATCCAGATGAAGATTAAAATTACCGTTTCCTCGATTTCAGTCAACTCAGTATGCATCGCGATCATATCAGCATCAAACTCTTTGATCAGCGTATTCGTGAGACGTTCGAAATCCATCAGATTGATTTCTGAGGGGCACAAAATTAAGATCGTTAAGCATTCGGAGACAATCGAGGTAAGCTTTTCCCTGAGTTCATTTAAAGCCCTGCTCGCAGTTTCAACAAAGTCTTTTCCAAAATTGATTATTAAATTTCCAAGTTCCAAAGCTTCATTCAAGTTGGTATCCGAATACGTGCATTCGCACTCGAAGTTGTACGGACAGATCCTGCATCTTGCCTGAACCAAACGTTCCAAACCGAGATGCGAGCAATTTGTGAGTTTCTCCGAATTGATCGGTATCGCTATACCACACACGTTTATTTCCGAAGGCAGGAGATCGCTTGGATTATCCAAAAAATAGCATCTATTCACTATTTCACCCAGTAGGGATTCACGCCCAATTTAGCAAGTATATACCAAGCAGTAGCCCCCAGGTGTCCTCTGTGGAAATAGAACCAGTTAAAACCAGTGGTTAAACCATCCTTTGAAGCTGCAGGAATTGCGCCATTTGGAAGTTGAGCTTTTTCAATCAGCTCGATCAATCTATACGCCCTCTCTTTTTCTCCTACTGCAATGTATGCTACCGCCATCTGTGCAGTTCCTTCATACCAGATTCCGTCTCTGTCCGTGTCGAAATCAAAACCACCCCCCACAGCGTGATGTTTTTCCGCGTAGCTCAGAGCATCCATATATTTCTGCACATCATCTCTGAGAGCCAGAATGGCCCATGCTTGAACATCGAGAGGCACCACATCCCTGTTTATGGTAACCCCATCTTCCATTGTCCCCGTCCAGAATTTTCCCTCCCTTTCATCCCACATAGCTAAAACAAACCCTTTTGCGTGCAAAGCCCGCTCCTTCCACTTCGGATCTCCCGTTAATTCGTAAAGTCTGGTAAAGGCGACGTAAAGGTCAAGGTTGTGCTCCGTGGACTTGTAGAGAAGCTTTTTCGGATTTGGTTCCCAGCCGTGAAATCCGCCCAGATAACCCTTAGCCCCGCGATTATCTCTGAGATTTTCCTCAACCCATTCTCCGAGTCTTTCCGCCGTGGAAAGATACTCCTCTTTATCGAATCTCTCGTATGCAGAGATCAGGGCGATCATGGCCCAGGCAACATTTCCCGTGTGGGTGCTCACACAAAACTCATCCTCAAACCACCGCTTTTTTTCACAATCCCAGAATCCCGGAAGCCTCGCTGAACCCTCCTTGCCATCAGATCTCCAGCCTGGAAATGATTTAAGGTCTCCGCTTGCGTAGGCATTTCTCAGTCTTCCATCATTGTAAAATCTGTCGTTTTGAGAAGCGTACACTAAGGCATCGGCAAGGATTTCTGCCCTTCTAAGGTCATCTGTTGATCCATTTGAAAGAAAAGCCAGAAGGGCAAGGGCATTATCGTAGGTGAATGCCACATTTCGCATCACAACGTCGAAATCATTTTTTTGCGTGGGAAGTGTTTCATAACTTGCAATAAACCTCAAATCATCGGGCCTTTCCAAATCGAAACGAATATCATCTATGTAAAAAGTGATTTCTTGGCCGAGATTTCTTGGAGCGTTGGTGACCCATCCAAAGCCGCTGAGAACATAGCGAAGATCTTTACCCGTAAGGTCAATGGTGTACTGCTTCCATTCTTTGCTCAAGGTTACATAACCAGTTGATATCTTTGGAAGAGATTCTCTGTAAGGCTTATCGGGCCAGCCTATTCCACCGACAAAGAACTCTACCTGCTCCCCTCCTTTCTCTCCTCTTGCAAAGAATGTCAGTTTAGTTGCGCCGATAAGGTTAAAGCCCGCATTGGTACAATCTCCCCAGTTTTGTTGCGGTTCCTCGGTGTTTGAAAGAAATATTCCATTCATAAAATAAAAACCTCCCCAGCTATTTCCAGATTGAGGTCTGAATGTTGCCTTTATGTACGTTGCACTATTCTGGTGCAATTGCCGAGCATCGGCGAAACACTCATCCATTTCTATCATATCATAAGAACCGTATCCCCACATTTTGGCCATTACAGGAAAGTGATTTCCTCCAGAGCCAGCATCCGTATACACGTCGAAGGTCTTGTGGTATTTATCCATCATGTCCTTTATCCACTGAAATTGGGAGATGTTAGCAGATGAAGAGGGAGTTTCTGGAGTGGAGTCTGAGTCACTCGTGGAACAGAAAGTCAGGAAAACGGCAAGAAATAGGATTAAAGACAATTTTGCTATATCTCTCATCAGCTACACCTTTTTCCCAATAAATCTTCCCCGATCCCCCTACCATAGCGCATGTTTCGAGCCCTCCAGCGTAATTCCGAATTCGCTAAACTCGTGAAATGGAGATGGAATCGATGTATACATGGTCCATTTTCGTTGTGAGCTCAATTAAGACTTCTAAATCCTCTTCTAAACTTGTTGAAGAGATCTTAAGCGGACAGCGAATTGTTAAAGGACCCCCTTTTGGGAAAGCATCTATATGTCCCTTCACAATTAAAATGTATTCAGCACCCTGATCCACATATTGCTCCTTCCGCTCGTAACCCCAAAGCTTTCCGTCTTTCTCCAGCTCAAATGTGAAAGAAACACGCCCTTCAGAGCCTGTGTTTATAAACCTTGCTTGCACGGTCCAGTGCACCTTTCCACTTTGATATAGAGAGTAATCGTAGACGACTTCAGGAAGTTTAGTCCAAGACAGGGCAGGTTCTTTTTTCATCGTTCCCGGTGTTGATGGCTTGATCTCTTCTTTTTCGACACATCCAGAAAACAATACGACTGATGCGATAACCAATATCGCTGTTAATTCTGCGATGTTTTTCCTTTTCATAGTTTACGCCCCATTTGCCTACCACATTTCAGTAAATAGGTTCCACCCTGTAGACCTTTAAACTATAATCTGATTCAGTTAAGCCTCTCTCAAGTACCCCTGTTAGCTTTACTGCTTTAGCGTTCATAATTTCAACGGTTGGACCCAAATTCATAACCTTAAATCGGTTCCAGCGGAGGAGGTCACTATCGTAATACCGGATTTCTCTAACATTGCCACTGTAATAAGAATTCTCCGAAATCTCCACGGTTTGCCCCCAAACATCAAGATCGGGGAAGTATTTTTCTTTATCCAAAGTCAGGGTTACTTCCTTTCCAACATATGGTTCAGGATTTTTCAGGACTTCTTTTGTAAAGGGGTCTGTGTAATCCATTTCATCTTTTTTCTCCTTTTTCTTCGGTAACTTATAATCAGAATTGTAATCGGAATATCTAAGCCATCGAGCTCCAGTTCCACTGGTAAGCTTAACCACATTCGAGTCATTGACATTTACCACATAAACTACCCCCTCCTCACGGTGGTCTACGGTTGCAAGGATTTTGTCTCCATCGGGTGACCATTCGAGACCAGTAACCTCTTTAAGGTCAACTATTTTTGTTACTGTATTTCTGGCAAGATCCACAACAAAAAGCTCGTAATAGGTAGAATATGCAATTTTTCTACTGTCAGGAGACCATGCGAATTCATAAATGTTGTCTTCTTTCACTTTAATCTCAGATCCCTTCTCAAGCTCTATTAAAAATAAACAAAGAGTTCGCACCTGTCCAAAAAACTCATCTGGTACCTTAATAAAAGCCACGTAGGCCAACTTATTTCCATCGGGCGAAAATGCAAGAGCTTTTATTTCATCTTTTTGTTTACTGAGTATTTTTCTCCCGGATCCATCGACGCTCATAATATAAAGATAATAAACTGTCTCCCCGCTCTCTACTTTTTCTACAACATATGCAATGGAACTCGTATCCGGTGAGAGAGCAAAGAGACCCTCAATAGGGTGTGGGATTATCTTAGCAATTTCGGTGAGATTGGTTCCATCCGAGTCAACGATGTACAATCTGAAATCAGTAGGGGTGCCGGTCACCCATGTAATCCCTGCTTCCCTTTTTACTTCCCTCCAAGCCGTGTCAGATTTTATAAAGAGAATTTTTCCTCCATCAGGGGTCCAGGAATATAAATCAATGCTTTCCCACTTCTTCCCAGCACCCTGAACAACCACATCATGAATCTTAATCTTTCCACTTCCATCGGCATTTATAACATATAGACCATTGTTCTCGAAGAGAATCTTCCTACCATCGGGTGACCATAGTGGACTTTTCCCTTCGGTAAGCTTAACTTCTTTCGTTCCATCAGAGTTTATGAAATAAATGCTCGTTGTTAAATCACCGTTTGGTAATTTAGTCCATTTTTCGAAGACAATATCACCAGCTCTGAGATTTGCGGGAGGTGCCTGTCCTTTATCATCTGTGTTTCGGTGGTCTACACAGCCCATTACTATTCCAAAAACCAAAAGGACCATCAAAGCTGTCTTCCACCCTTTCACTTTTGATCCCCCTTTCCTGTTAATTTATCCGGCAAAACATTCCTAAGTATTTTCTCATATTCCCCGAGCAATTGCTTACTCGCGAGTGCAGTCCTTTTCCCCAGAAGTATGAAGGCATGTTTTCGAGAAGATGTGTAGACAAGAAGCTTGTTGCCCATCATCCAAGACTTTCTCATTTCCACTCTAATTATTTCGTCGTAGGGTATCGAGAAGACATTTTCATACTCTTTTAGAATCCTGTCTGGAGGAAGAGAAGACAGCCTTTCTGAAATTTTATTACGCTTATTTAGGGAGGTAAGTCCCAAGATTATGAAAATAAATAACAGAAGGACAATTATAAAACCTCCAAAACCGATTAAGCCCAACAGTAGCGTCAATATCAGCCCTATTATCCACCAGTTGCTGCCCGTCTTTGCTACTATTAACCTTGAGTCAGTGAATATCAGGTCACAAAATTTAAACGGCCAAATAGACCCTATCCCTGCATGAATTGTCCCTAAACGTTTTTCGCCAAAATTTTTACTTTGCACTTCTCTCTTGGAGTTCTTATACCATGCCAACGCATTCTCCAATTCTCCACGGCCAAAATAATCTGAAGGTCTACCATCTTTTTCCCATCTCGCCAATGCTTCTTCAGTGCAATCACCGCACCTCAGCCTGTTACCCATAACAAAATAATAGCTGTCCTCTGGAAATCTATCCAAGCTTTTGTTGCAGGAATCGCAGACAGGGTTTAGGGGAATATCAATCCCGCGTGAAAGCTCTTCTGCCTTTGCCTTCCAATATGCTTTTAATATCTCTTTCTCGTCCATTTCTTTCCCAATCTCCTGTTCCTTGGATTTCATGGGGTAATCCTTCGCCTGTTCTTTTAATGGGACTATAGCAGCTTGATCCGAAAGCGCCTTTCCCGAATCTGCTCTGGATGCTTTTTCCTCCAACGTACGACCGCAGAACGAGCAGTAGCGTGCCAATTCTGGTAGCTCCTTTCCACATCCGGGGCAAATGTTGGCAATTCTTTTGCCACAGTTAGGACAGAATTTGGCATCCTTGGGCAGAGGAGAGCCGCAAGATTTGCAGGCTGAAGTTACAGCTGATGGTGGTGCAAAGGATTCCCTATGCTTAATTTGAGCAGAAACAAGCCTGTTAACACCAGAAACAATCTCATTTATCGCCAATGCTCCTAAGGCTATGAAGATTAAAAATAAACCAAGCCAAATACTAAAGATTTCATCAGGTAAGAAAGAAGTGGCTACAACTGCATACCAAGTCAGCACGAAAAACAGAAAAGGTCTTTCAGAAACAAAAGGAAGGTTGAGCTTGTGATGGCGCAGATAGGCGTTGTAGTTCTTCGCCCAGCCGTAAATGGCGACATATACCCAATAAATATTCCAAATAGGAATTAAAAAGAAGCCTACCGCACGCCCTGGCGTAACCTTAATCCCAGGCTTACTCGTAGCTCCTTCCCACTGGATCGCCTTCCAAGCTTTATATATGAGCAAGAAGAAAACTGAGAGCCAGCAAATTGCGGGAAAGATTACGACTAAGGTCCATTCGGGCCATCCTTCGACCCATGCGGCAACATAGATTAAAAGAATTATAACAGAACTAATTATAAATGAGAGCATGTAGAAACTGAGCGACAATCTCGTGCTACTCATTCTTCTCACCTCCGTTTAAAACATACCCGGAGTATTGGGCCAATTACACCCCAAAAAATGACGGATATAGCTGCTGCAATAATTAGCGGAATTCCAAGCATCTGCCATAGCGCAACAGCCGTTACCAGCATAAGTAAATATAGCAGCATTATCCTCCCTCAGCGCAGGTCTGGAAACTCGCTCGCGGGAACATTCTCAGTCGCCGCATTCCCTCCAACTACCCCGTAGAGTGTAACCTCGTAGATGGTGTACGTATCGTACGTAGTTATAAATTCAATTGGATCCTCAAAACGCTCAAAAGAGGCATTTTTTGTAAATCTACCCTGTTTTTCATCCCAGTCTTCTCCTAAGGAGAAATAAAGCTCGTATAGGCCGTCTTTAATACCTTTGATAGTAAAGGAATCTCCGGCCCTGATGTAAACGGATATTAATGGTGATTTGGATCCGATAAGGGTGAGAACAGTCACAGCATCCTTTTCGTTTAGCTGATTCTTAATTGTAAGTTCCCCATAGCCGTTTCTCAGGGAGTCCTTGATATAAGTCCCCGTAGAAAGCCTTTTTGGAGTTGCGGTTGGAGTTGGGGGTGGTGTGGTGGCTGGGAGTGGTGTAGTGGTTTTTGTGGATGCGTCCATTGAGCTTGGCGTTGATGTGCTGGTATGATCAACTGATCCCTCCTCCATTAGCCTTAGACATCCAGAAAACAATGCTATTCCCATGAGAGCTAGTAGCAGAACCAGTTCTGCTTTTGCCCTCTTCATATTTTACACTCCAATATTTTGCCATGTCAAGTCAATGCAGTTTAAAAATTTTTCGATTACTCAATCAAGAACATTATTAATGGGGGCTAAATCAGCCCCAGATCCTTCAAGACGGATTTTAGCTTTTCTGTCTTCTCTGTGGACAGCTCGACCAAAGGCAGCCTTGGTTTTCCACTCGCCAATCCCATGAGCTCCATGGCTTTTTTAACAGGAATCGGGTTCGTGTCGATGAAAAGCGCATCGAAAAGTGGCGAAAGCCTGTGGTGTATCTCGATGGCCTTTGCAATGTTTCCCTCCTCGAAGGATCTAACAAGATCCTTCATCAGGTGCGGAGCAACGTTTGCGGCGACGCTGATAACTCCCTTGCCACCAACCGCTAAGATCGGGAGTGTGAGAAAGTCGTCGCCCGATAGAACGACGAAATCCTTTTTCCTGACGGTTCTTATTATGTCAGAAACCTGCTTCAAATTCCCACTCGCTTCCTTAACCCCGACAATGTTGTCGATCTCAGCAAGCTTGGCCATCAGCTTTGGCGAAACATTTATTCCTGTTCGCCCGGGAATGTTGTAAACTAAGAGCGGTATTGAAACTTCTCTTGCAACGGCCTTGTAGTGCTCAAGCAAACCTTCATCGTTTGGCTTGTTGTAGTAAGGAGTAACGAGCATTGCAGCCTCTGCTCCTGCCTTTTCAACTTCCTTGGTAAGCCAGATCGCCTCCTTTGTCGAATTCGAACCAGAACCACCAATTACTGGAAGCTTTGAAGTTTCGGCAACAAATCTGACAACTTCCACGTGCTCTTCGTAACCAAGAGTCGAAGCCTCCCCGGTCGTTCCACAGGGCACGAAGGCGTCGACGTGCTTTTCCATGTAATCCAGGTTTCTTGCCAAGCCCTTGTAGTCAACGCTCAGGTCCTCCCTGAAGGGGGTCACCAAAGCCGGGATCACTCCTTTGAACATCTCTATCCCTTCATTCCGCGATTTACCTTCCTTGTGATGTAACCTGCGACCCTGTTGCGTATGGTCTTGCTCGTTATCGTCGTCAGCTGTGAGACGAGCTTCTTGTTCTCATCGAAGTTCGAAGTGAACATTTCAGGATACTTCTTGAGCAGTTCGCTCGCTATCACCTTTATGTAGGCAGGCTTTACCGTCCCCATAAACGCAGTTCTCGTGTGATATTTAAACTTTTACACCCCGTGATATTGCTTTCCGACAAATCTTTTTCAGTTATCATTCGATCTAAACCGGATGAATGCCCTGACGAGGGCTGAGAGATCTCTGTCAACCCTGAAGAACTCAACAGAATTTATTATCACCTCTTTCCCGACCTCAACCTTTTCCTCTAGTTCATCGGAAAGAACAACCTCTCCGTTCTGCGTCATCTCGTAAGACTCCATGTTTTCCTCGATACCGACAACAATGAACCTTTTCCTGAAAAAGTACGGCCTCATTTTCCTGTCGAGAATACCGAGGGTCACAAAAGTTTCTTCTGGGATTAATGATGTCTTCATCGCTATAGCTCCCGAATTTATTCCCAGCTCATCTTCTCCAAGCTCGTAGCTGTAGCCACCGATCCTGCTCACGTATATATCCGAAATTATTTCAACCGGGTAGCGATACATCGATCTTATCGTTAACCAGCACCTATAAATCGATTTTGCTCGAAGTGGGACAAAAAAGATCGGCCATGAGCCACAAGACCGCTTTATTCGGAATGCGAGCACTCAATGATCCCTGAAAAGGTCCGAAAGCTCTTTTGCGATCTTCAGACCCTCCTCTCTGCTGGAAGCTTTGGTAATGATGTGGATCTCCTGATTCGAGGATCCGTAGGAGAGTATTGCCCTCAGGTTTCCCCTTTCGTCAACTCTTGTGATCTTAAATCTCAGCCCATGCCCCGTCCTTGAGCCCTTGTTCTCGATCCTTCCAAAAATAACCCTACTCACCTTCTCATGCGATAGAATCATCCCTATCAGTCTAAGGCCCTCCCTGTCCCCTATGACCGTCTTGTGCCTCCCGCTGAAGACCATGTATTTTTTCAAAATCCAAACATAAATTCTTAGCGATTCGGGCAAAAATTTTAAGCTTTAGGCAAATTAAACTCTGATGGAAACGATAAACTCAAAGGACATGCGGATTCTCGATCTGAACTGCGAGTATTTCGGACTCAGCAGGCTTCAGCTGATGGAAAACGCCGGAAAGGCCGTTGCAGAGGAAATAATGAGGAGGTTCAGCGGAGGAAAGGTTGCCGTCTACGCCGGAAGCGGGAACAACGGAGGAGATGGATTCGTTGCTGCGAGACATCTCGAAGGATTCGAAGTTGAAATATTCCTCGCCGGAGAACCTAAAACCGAGATAGCACAGAAGAACTTCGAGATTCTGAAAAAGGCTGGCTACAGAATTCAGAAGATCTCAGAATGCGATGCGGAGATAATCGTTGATGCTCTTCTCGGCACAGGAATCGCCGGTAGGCCCAGGGGAGAATACGAGAGGGCGATTGAGATAATAAACAGCAGCAGGGCTTTCAAGGTGGCAGTTGACGTTCCAAGCGGTCTTAATGCGGATACAGGCGAATACGAGATCGCGGTTAAAGCCGATCTCACCGTTACATTCCACAAAATGAAGCCCGGAATAACTAAAGCAAAGGAAATCTGCGGGGAGGTCGTTGTCAGAGACATAGGAATTCCCGAGGCATTCGAAAAGATTTGCGGGGTTGGAGACGTTGCTGCAACCTACAGGAGATTCGAAAATGCGCACAAGGGGATGCACGGCAGAGTTGCAGTTATAGGCGGCGGTGACTATACCGGGGCTGTTGCCTTCGCGAGCCTATCTGCCTACCACTCGGGGGCGGATATAGTCATCACAGCGGTGCCCGAGAGCATAAAGAGCGTCGTTGCAGGCTTCAGTCCGAATTTAATCGTCAGGGGTCTGAAGGGGGAAAAGATTACACCGAGAAATCTAAAGGAGGCTGAGGAGATCGTTAGAAAATGCGACGTTGCGGTCATCGGAATGGGTGTTGGGGAAAACCCGGAATTCAGGGAATTCGTTGAAGAGCTCCTGAAGAGCTGCAGGAAGGCCGTTCTTGACGCCGAAGGTATAACAGGGAACATTCCCGAGGGGGTTGAATGCATACTCACACCGCACAGAGGAGAGCTACGGAAAAACTTTGGCGCAGAGCCGAAGGATGTGCAGAAGGTTGCAAAGGAGCTCGGAGCGGTAATTCTGCTGAAGGGAAAGGAGGACATAATAACCGATGGCTTCCGCACAAAGGTCAACAGAACGGGAAACGCTGGGATGACTGTTGGAGGAACAGGAGATGTGCTTGCAGGGATTTGTGGGGCGCTTTTCTGTCTTGATGATGCTTTCCATGCGGCCTGCGCCTCAGCTTTCGTGAACGGCTACGCTGGTGATCTCTGTCTTGAAAAGTACGGATACAACTTCACCTCGATGCATCTGATCGAAATGCTGCCCGAAGCCTTCAGGAGGTGTCTTGACTGGAAATAGACGAAGTCGAGCTCACAAAGGCCTTGATCAAGATAGACACGAGAAATCCCCCTGGAGACACTTCGCAGGCAGTTGAATTTCTGGAGAACCTATTTTCATCCTTTAAAACGAAAAGATACGTCAGCGAGGGAAAGGAAAGCCTTCTGGTGGAGATATCAAAGGGTGAAAAAACCCTCATGCTCTCCTCCCACCTCGACACCGTTCCTTGCGGCAAAGAACTTCTAAATCCGGTTGTTGTCAACGGAAAACTCTACGGCAGAGGCAGTGCAGACGCAAAGGGCTGCGTTGCTTCAATCTGCTCTGCCGCGCTCTCTCTTCCGGATTCAGAAATCGGGCTCAAGCTGGCTTTCACGGCCGATGAGGAGGTTGGAGGAAAAAACGGGCTCAAGAAGGTATTCGAAGCTGAGAAATGCGATGCCGTTGTGATTGGGGAACCGACTGGCTGCGACTCGATAAACGTTATTCAGGGCTGCGTTCTGGCCGTTGACCTCGAATTCGAGGGCAAGGACGGTCACACCGCAGCAAGGGATTCCAGAGAGGGAGCAATCTTCAAAGCTTCAGAATTCATAATCCAAGCTTCGGAGTTTTTCAGAAATCTCAGGGGAGACTACGAGTCATACAGAAGCCTTTTTGAAGATCTTGGAATCCCTTTCACCCTTAAAACCTGGGAGGCAGTATTCAATCCCTCCCTGATCAGCGGAGGGGTCAAGAGAAACGTTGTGGCGCCAAAATGCAGACTTTCTGCGGATATCAGGTTTGCCCCCTGGATAAGCATTGAGGATGTAATTCGATTCCTGAAGAGGGATGGAGTTAAGCTGACAGTTTGCGGCTTTCTGCCAGCTTACGGAATGCTATGCGATCAGGTCCCACTTGAAAAAGACCTAAAGCTGCTAAAAACAATAAGCGAGGCCATATTGGATGAAAAAATCAAACCAAAGGCGCTTTTCACACTCGGCGTTGGGGACACGAGACACGTGAGAAGATTCGGAATCCCTGCCCTCTACTTCGGCCCGGGAGGCGGCGATCTGCACGGAGAGGACGAATTTGTGTACATCTCCGAGCTCAGGACAGCCACAAGGATATACAGAAGAATAGTTGAAAATTTCAGAAGGTTCTGACCTCCCCCCTGATCACCTTCTCCGTGATCTTTGTCACGTTCCCTATCATCTCCTCCGCAATCTCCCGCACCCTGCGTTCAAGCTTTTCAATGGTATAGCCTTTCTTCGGTATTATCTGGATGCTCAGAACCTTTGGATCGCTGATCGGCTTGCCTATCTGGCTCAGAATTCGGACATAGATTTCGCGAATGCCCTCGACCTCTTCGTGGCACCTGTTTGCTATCATGTTCGAAAGGATGTTGTAAAGCTTTCCAACGTGGTTTATCGGGTTTTTGCCGCTCGTTGCTTCCATGCTCATCGGCCTTCCCGGGGTTATCAGCCCGTTGCATCTGTTTCCCCTACCAACGTTTCCATCATCTCCGTTCTCCGCCGAAGTTCCCGTTACCGTCAGGTATACGCTCTGTCTCTCGTAGTTGTCGGCGGTGTTCACGAAAACCTCGACCTCCCTTGAAGTGTACTCTGCAGATATATCCCTCAGAAACTCCGTGACCTCGGTCTTTATCGCGTCGTATTCGCTTATGCTGTTAACGAATCTGTCCACCATCGCTACCGCAACTGTGAGCTTGATTCTGTCCTTTTCCCTGAGCCCCATCACCTTAACGTCCTCCCCAACAGCTGGAAGCTTTTTCCTCAACTCCTCGTAAATCCTTCTTTCCGCGTTCAGCACGAGCTTCTCAGTATCGGAAAGGGGCGCAAATCCTATTCCGAAGGATGTATCGTTGGCCAGTGGAATCTCCGTCTTCCTCCTGAAAACATCCTGCAGATCTGCGCTGCCTTCGCCCAAGCGAACGTCAAAGACCACATCAAGTTCCGGATCGAGGAACCTCATCGCCTTCCTGACGTAATCCTTGGCTGCTCTCAAGGCAACTCTGTCGGTCGGGATTATATCGTCTCCCACCTTCTTCGTTGCCCTGCCAACAAGGATTATGTATATGGGCTCTATAACTTCTCCACCGCCAAATCTTGGCGAAGATTTTCCCGCAATTATCTGAGTTTCGTCGGTATTGTGATGGAGCACCACGCCGAAGCGCTTCAAATATTCCTTGCAGAGTTCTCTGCTCATGCTCTCTCCAATTCCGTCCGCAAGGCTGTCAGGATGACCAATACCCTTTCTTTCAACTATCTCAACCTTTTGCTCGTCAATGGGAGTATGAATGAGCTCTTCAACAACTATGTTTGGCATCGAACCACCAAAAGGCTTGAATTCGATAGGGGATATAAATCTTACACCCAAAATGTCGCATTATCCAAAGGAAGAGGATTTAAACCGACCGCAAAATCTTTTTCCGTGACGCTCATAAGGCGTTTGATAGAGGTTGGAGCCCTGAAATTTGGAGACTTCGTGCTCTCTTCTGGGAAAAGAAGCAACGTTTACGTCGACATAAAGCTCGCAGCCACGCATCCAGACATCCTTGAAATGATCGCCGACAATATTGCGGAAATTCTGAAAAAATACGATTTCGACAGAATAGCCTGCATAGAGCTTGGAGGAGTTCCAGTAGCTACTGCGGTCTCTTTAAAGACAAAGAAGCCCATGGTTATATTCAGAAAAGAACAGAAAAGCTATGGGCTTGGCGGAGATATGATAGGTGAAATCAGGGAAAGCGAAAGGGTCGCTGTTGTGGAAGATGTTATAACGACGGGAAAATCAGCGCTTTCCGTTGCCGAAAGGGTGGAGAAGAAGGGTGGAAAGGTTGTTGTCATCGTTGCGGTTGTCGATAGAGAAGAATCGGAGCTCAAGTTTGAAAGTGTTTTGAGGCTCAGCGATCTAATAAAAGCGAAGGATCTCCTCGATTCCACCAAATCTTAGCTCTTCAAGGTCCCTCCTGAGCTCATCAAAGCCAACTTCGAATTCGTAGCTCGAAAGAGATCTTTCGATCAGGTCTTTGGAGAACCCTAAGAGCTCAGAGAGGGGCTCAACTCCATCTCTCGGATTTGACTTCTCGTATTTCTCCAAGAATTCCTCAAACAAAGGCTCGTTGACTTCCAGAAATTCGTCGTTAACGGCCAAAGAACAGCAGACGAAGTCGCCGATCACCGAGTCAAAATGCTCCACGGGCTCCAGCATGGAAAGGTAGGGCTCCCAGATGGCTACTCCTCGAAGATTCGGAAGCTCGGCTATCATCTCCTCCGGAGATTTGAAGAATCTGATCCTTTCATTCAAGCCCTTGACTTTCATGAACTTCCTGAGCATTCTTTCCATCGTGGAGAATTCAGAACAGCCAAAGCCCCTACCAGAAGAATAAGCCACACCACTTCCGTTCATCGCAACCGCTCTGAAGATCTTAATGTTCTTCATCAGAACCCCAAAAAATGCCTGAGTTACGAAGGGAGTTGCAGCGAGGTCAACGACACCATGAACAAGGTCCTTGGTTGCCTCTATACCGTTTCTGTAAACCCTGAAGATTGCACCCAGCTTTTTTCCCGCTGAGACAACCCTTGCATACTCGCTTGCCTTCAGAATTCCTATTCGGATGACACCCTCGATCGGCCGGGGATAGTACTTAGCGAGCCATACTCTGTAGGACTTCGGGGATATCTCGGCTCTGACCACGACCTTTTTTTCTTCCATGATCGAGAGAATCTCAGACACTGTGGACTTTGAGAGATTCAGCTTCCTCGCTATTTCTCCCTGCAACTCGCCTTCATCCTTTGCTTTTTCCAGAAGAGATAAAATTTTTTCTTCAGCCCTCATTCACGGCCTTTCTCACCCAATCCACCACAATTTCTATTCTCTCCAGTGCGGTTCCCAAGTAGTTTTCGGGTTTCAATAAAGCGGAAAGCTCCTCCTCTTTCAAATATTTGAGCACACTCTCATCTCTCAGCAGTTCTTCGAGCAAAGAGCTCTTATTTGTGTATGCCCTCAATGAAGCTTTTCTCAGGATTTCATGCGCCTCCTGCCTGTCAACGCCCCTCTTCGTGAGCTCTATCATCACGGCTTCGCTAAGATTCAGCCCTTTCTGCGCCTCTAAGTTTCTCCTGACGCTTTCAAGGTCGATGGCGATGCTCGATACGATCTTTGTGAGCTTCGTAAGTATATGATCGGCGAGAATCGTCGCCTCGAGTAACGTTATTCTCTCAGCAGAAGAATTCGTTAGGTCTCTTTCCTCCCAGAGTATCGCAGATTGATGTTGCGGCTCCACAAAGCCCCGAACTATTCTTGCAAGACCGCATACGTTTTCGCTGTCGATTGGATTTCTCTTGTGAGGCATAGTTGAACTTCCAACCTGCTTCTCCTCAAATTTCTCCATCAGCTCGGCAACTTCAGCCCTTTGCAGGATTCTTATGTTGAGCGCGATCTTTTCCAAGGTTGTTGCAAGATTTGCGAGGAATTCGAGGTATTCGCAGTAATTGTCCCTCGGAATCACCTGCGTTGATATTATCGCAGGCTTCAAGTTAAGCAGTCTCATTACCTCTTTTTCAATTTCAAGTCCATCTTTTCCAAATGCAGCCTGAGTTCCAACAGCTCCGCTCATCTTCCCAACGAGAAGTCTTTCCTTAATCTGCTCAAGCCTCAAGTAGTGTCTTGCAACCTCTGAGGCCCATACCGCAAATCTGAAGCCGTAAGTCGTTGGCAGCGCAGCCTGTCCATGGGTTCTGCCCAGGCAGACGATGCTTTTATACTCTATCGCCTTCTCAGCCAGAAGCAGTGCAAGCTTCCTGAGCTTCTCCTCGAATATGAGAACGCTGTCCCTAAGCTGCGTTGCAGTCGCCGTATCTATTATGTCGTTCGATGTTGCGCCGAAGTGAATCCACCTGCAATCAGAAACCTCGCTAATTGCTTTAATCAGAGCCATGATGTCGTGCCTTATCTCAGCCTCGATTTCCTTTACCCTTTCAGGGCTTATTCTCAGCGCATTCCTTCTTACTTTCTCGACCTCATAAAAGCTCAGATAACCCTTTTTTGCAAGTGCTTTAAGAAGGGCCATTTCAACCCAGATCATCCTCTTTATCTTGCTTTCCTCGCTCCAGATCCTCTTCATCTCCTTTGTTCCGTAGCGGTACTCGATGGGGTGAATCATGGGCATACTAATCGCCCAACTTTAAAACTTTTTTACCTCTCTCGCTGGGCAAAATCCTCAGTTTCGCATTATCGAAGGTCAAACTGAATGTCTTACCGAGCAATCTGTCCAAGAATATGGCCAAAGCTGATACCTCGCTGTGTGGCTGATTTCCTATGGATATGTTCATATCGCAGAGCTCGAAGACCTCCTTAGGCACCTTTTCAGCCCCTACGACGACGAGAATTTTCTCTGCTTTTCTTATCTCCTCGATCCTCTCGGGCATTGGTATTCCGTACATCGTTAGATGCACCTTCAAACCTTCGAATTCTCTGAGCAACTTTTTCCAATCAACTGCCTGGATAAAAAAATCACCTCCCCACGTCTGAACAACCTTTCTCACGCTTTCGAACAGTTTTTCGTCCAATCTGTTGAAGTATATCCCCCTTGCACCCAGTGCCCTCGCCGTTAAAGCGACATGGGTCGAGATCCGCTGATCTCTGCCCATGCGATGTCCGAGGCGGAGAACGTAAACTTCCACAATTCATACAGCCGCTTCAAAATTTAACCATAACGCTTATTTGCTGAATCCCGAACAAGCTCAGGGAAGAGAGGTGATACATGTAAAATTTGATTTTTCTTATAGAAGGCTTGTATCAAAAGTTATAAATAGTAGTAGGGCTAAAAATTCTCAATGCTCGACTTCGCAAAATTGCTCGATACACTGCCGCTCGCAATTGCCCTCATAAAAGATGATAACATTTTGGTCTACAGAAATAAAAAGGCCGTGGAAATAAATCTGGGTCCTGATTCTAAAGGCAAGGAAAAAATCTCTTTTGGCGAAAAACTCTACAAGCTATTCTCCGCAAATTACGGTGAATACGAGCTAATAGTCGCAATGGAGTACACTCAGGAGCAGAGGAATATCGAAACAATGGCAGTTTACGAGAGGTTCTTCAGAGAGGGAAGGGATTTCTTCTTCATCCTCGATGAAAAAGGGAGATTCATAGACGTGAATCCAACCTACGGGGCTATGGGATACCCGAGAGAGGAGCTGATCGGAAAAAATTCCAGAATCATTTCCTTCGAAGACCAGATCGGGATTCTCAGGGAGAACTTCCACAGAGTTTTGAAGGGAGAGAGTGTGAGGTTCATTTTCAAGGCGAAGACAAAAAGCGGAGAGCTGAGATACATCGAAGTTACAGAGTGGCCCAGAATCGTGGATGGAAAAGTTGTGGGTGGCGAAGGAGTGGCGAGGGACATAACGGAAAGGAAATTGCTCGAAGAAGAGCTCGAGAAAACGAACAGGGCGATGCAGATACTGATCCAGATAAACCAGCAGGTCTTCAGGGAAAAGGACGAATATTCCCTTCTGCAAAGGGTTTGCCAAATCCTAAAAAGCTTTGGAATCAAAGCTTACGCCTGGCTTTACGAAGCTGGAAAAATCGTCGAAGCGACGCCTTTTTCTTCGAGCTGCTGTATTAGGGGAATTGTTGAGTTTAAATACGCGGTCTGCAACTGCGAAATGGCAAATGAAAAAAGTCTGATAATTCCAATGACCTATGAAGGTAGAATTCTCGGCATATTGGCCCTTTGCAACATCGGAGAGCTTAGCGAGAGAGAAATAAAGATATTCTCGCAGTTAAGTGAAGATCTCGGATTTGCGATAAACCACTACAGAACCGAGAGGGAGAGAAAGATTATGTCCAATATACTCCTCGAGAACCTCAGGCAGTTTGAAAACCTCTCAGACAGGCTCAGAAATCCACTTGCAATTGCTCTGGGCTACGTAGAAATTGCGAAGGAGGTCGGAGAGGAAATAGCGCTTGCAGAGATCGAGAAGCAGCTGAGGAGAATCACTGAAACGATAGAGGAACTCAGGTATCACGAGATTCTGACCTTCTTGCTGACAAAAAGGGAAAAATGAAGTCATTTTATATAAACCGTCGCAGTTTTGGGAGCCTTCCCGCCCTTTATGAAGTGGTAATGGGCGTAGGTCATCACTTCCCCTTCGCTTATCACTTCAGCATCGACGAGCTCGCCGATGAAGAGCGTGTGCGTGCCAACGTCGCACTCTCCCTTGACTTCGGCTTCGAGGATGGCAACTGAATGATCGAGAACGAGCGGCGCTCCCGTTTTGCCAATTTTAAATTTAACGTCCTCAAACTTGTTCACATCTCTGCTGCTCTTGAACCCGAATTTTCCTATGAACTGCATGGGTGTCTCTTTTTCAAGAACGCTTACGCCAAAAACCCTGCTGCTCTTCACGAACTCGTGGGTTGCGTTTTTCTTGTTCAGGCAGACCGCAACCTTCGGAGGTTCGGAAGTGACTTGGAAAACGGTGTTCGCAATCTGCCCTGCAAAGCTTTTATCCTTCACCGAGGTAACGATGTAAAGCCCGTAGCTAATCTTGTAAAGAGCTGAAAGGTTCATTCTTCACCTCCAAATTTCCTCTTTCCGAGTTCAGCATCTAAAAGGAGGAGAATTCCGCTATCGTCCTTGCTTAGCCTGAGCTTTTCAACTATATCGCTAAAGCTCTCTTCTTCCTCAACCTGCTCCATTACGAACCACTGGAGCATGTTAAAAGTCGCATGGTCTTTTTCAGCGATTGCAAGATCCACAAGCTCGTTTATCAGCTTTGTAACCTTCTTTTCATGTTCGAGCGCGTATTCAAAGGCGTTTAGCGGAGAGTTCCAGCTTTTTGGTGGCTCTTCAATTGCATAAAGCTCAACCCTTCCTCCACGGCTCGAGATGTAGTCGAAGAACTTCATCGCGTGCACTAGCTCCTCCTTCCACTGCACCTTCATCCAACTTGCAAAACCCTTAAGCCCCAAGGAATCGAAATAAGCTGCCATCGAAAGGTATAGGTAGCCAGAATATAGCTCGCGGTTCAGCTGCTGGTTCAGAGCCCTGACGATTCTATCTCCAATAACTGCCATACCATCACCGAATTACCTAATCTTTAAATCGATTTAAATCTTTCTTAGTATTGAGCAAAGCCTCACAAACCGAACCCACGAGGCAAGCCGCTAAAAATAAAACTGCAATTTAGGCTACCAAACTGAGAACGAGTTTTAAAAGAACTGCTTAGCCTTTTTTTAGATTAAATTCAGGTCAGACTCTTGGCAAACGACTCTATTGCCTCTTTAAGGCTTTTTCTCGTGAATGGTTTTTCTATTATTCCTTTTGCCCCAACACTGAGCAACTCTTTTCCCCTACTCCTCGCAAATGCCGTTATACCAAAGATCACGGCATTCGGATCAAGCCTCAGGATCTCCTTTGTGGCTTCAACTCCATCCATTCCAGGCATGTTTATGTCCATCAAAACGAGATCGGGCCTAATTCTCATGTAAATCTCCACCCCCTCGAGCCCGCTCGAGGCTTCGTATACCTCGTGCTCTTTGAGCATGATCTTTACGATTTCCCTGATGCTCTCGTCATCGTCCACGATCAAAATTCTCATGATTACAATTGTGGTAATTAGTGGTAATAAACTTTTCCTTACACACCTGAAATTTTTAGAACCCTTCCGCTCCTCAGTTGGCTTTGAAGAACTTCTTCACCCCTCAGATAGACCTGCTCTGGAAAGACGGCCTTGAATCCCTCGTAGGGCGTCCAGCCGCAATTTGAATGAAGCTCTTCCGCCCTTATTTCATTCACTTTTTTCAGATCAAAGATCGCGAAGTTTGCAAACTTCCCAACCTCTATTTCTCCGTAGTTCCTAAAACTAAAGATCTTTGCAGGATTAACGGCAACCTTTTCAACCAGATCCCTTAAGCTGATCAAACCCCTTCTTGCAAGCTCGACGAATATCGGAAAGGTTGTTTCTACACCCGGAAAACCCGCAGAACCCCTCTTCTTGTCTTCAAGGGTATGGGGGGCGTGATCGGAAGCTAGAACATGCAGTTTGTCAAAATTCCTTAAAAGCCATTCAGCCTCGCTTTTCTGCCTTAGCGGCGGATTCACGTTCACAAGGTCGCTGAGTCTTTTGTGGTCCTCAACGCTGAAAAGAATGTGATGGGGTGCAACCTCAAAGGTTCCCCTTTTTACGCTCTCCACAGCCTCTCTCGTTGAAAGGTGGCAGAAATGGAATTTTCCTATCCTCTCGCACTCTTTCACAGCAACAACTTCAGCCTCTTTTTTCCTGAACAAAAAATTTGGAAAACCAATTTCAACGAACCTCGGATCTTCTGCATGGATTGTGACCTTTGCATCTACTCGCAAATTCCTGAGAATTTCATAACCAATTTCCAGCTCTTTGTTGCTGTTCTGTAGAAAAACTTCTCCAATTGCGGGCAAAAAGTACTTTTTTCTTATTTTTTCCACCGTCTCAGCAATTTTTTCCACGTTACTGGTCGTGAGAGCGAGGTTGAGCCCGTAGTCGACATAAGTTTTCCTTTCTGCAATTTCCATTCTTCTGAAGTAGATTTCAGCATCATCAACGACTGGCTTCGTGTTTGGCTGGTCTACGACGAGACAGATTCCACCGTGCAGAGCTGCAAGGCTTCCGCTCTCGATTGTTTCCTTCTCCCTTTCCTCAAAGTCTCGAAAGTGAACGTGAACATCAACTCCAGCAGGCAAAACGATGCCACGAACTTCCTTCCCTTTAACGAGCTTCCCTATTTTTTTTATTCTACCGTCCTCCACCTCAATGCCAGCTTCAACGAATTCGCCTTTGTAGAAGATCTTACCGTATATCATACTCCTTCCAGCTTGAGGAGCTCTCTGAATCTTTCCACAGCGGCTCTCACCCTCTCTCTATTCCTTCCCGAAAACCTGACGATAACGTGACCATACTTGGGATAGGAACCTATTTCCACGTCAGGAAACTCTCCGACGACAGTGTTAAGCTCTCCAAGGATCTTCGACTCGTATCCGTCGACTCTGACCTGATCCTCGAAGTATTCGAGCTTCTCAAATTTTTTCAGGATCTTCTCAAAGGTGTTCTTCATCTCCTCAGGCACTCCTGGCATAACTGCAACGTTCTCGACTATGTATGCTGGTGCAGCGCCAACATCGTTCCAGACGATCTCAGCCCCCTCTGGAACCGACGAGATCTTCCTGATCGCCATCTCGTTGCCGCTCCTGCTTCGCAGATACTCGTAAACCTCCTTGCATACCTTAAGCCCCCTTCTGAGGGCTTTTGCCACCCCCTTGCTTGTTACATCGTCGTGCGTTGCTCCAAGCCCTCCTGTAACAAGAACGAAGTCGTAGAGCTTTGAGTCTTTTGCAATCTCCTCTGCGATCTCTTCAACGCTGTCTGGAATTACAATTATTCTCTTCACTTCATGCCCCATCTCGGTCAGCCTTTTCGCCATGTAGGACGCGTTCGTGTTCACAGTTTTTCCTTTGAGCAGTTCGTTTCCAACGCTTATTATTGCCACTTTCATAACTTCTCCCTTTTTATCCTCCGGTAAATCCTTCCCTGAAGTCCGTGGAATGCTGCGAAGCCCTCTGCGAGCCTTTGGTCTATTGTTTTGGTGTCAAACGAGACGAGCTGCTCGGAATAAAGGGCGAATTCCGAATGTCTCGCTACCGGCATAACTGATCCCTTGTAGAGCTTCAGCTTAACCCAGCCAGTGACTCTCTCCTGCGTCTTCTCGATGAAGGCATTAAGAGCTTCGAATAAAGGTTCATTCGTGAGCCCGTAGTAAACGAGCTCCGCCCACTCCTCTTCGACCATCTTCTTGAATTTGAGCTCTCTTCTGCTCAAAACCAATTTCTCCAGGTCTCTGTGCGCCGTTATCAAAATCGTGGCTGCTGGATGCTCGTAGTTCTCTCTTGCCTTCAAACCCAGAACGCGGTCCTCGACCATGTCTGTTCTCCCAATTCCGTGTTTTCCGCCGATCTCGTTGAGATGCCTTATAAGCTCAAAACCTCCCATTTCTCTGCCGTTCACGGCAACAGGTATGCCCCTCTCGAAGTCGATCTTCACGATCTCTGGCTCATTCGGAGCCCTTTCTGGCTGTGCTGTCCACTCGTAGATCTCTTCGGGCGGTATAAAGCCCGGATCTTCAAGCTTGCCGCCCTCTATGCTTCTGCTCCACAAATTCTCGTCAACGCTGTAAGGTTTCTCCCTCGTCGCCGGAACTTCTATGCCATGCTGCCTCGCATACTCGATTTCCCACTCTCTCGTGAGATTGAGCTCTCTCACCGGGGCGACAACCCTGAAATCGTATTGCCTGAAAACATTTTCAAATCTGAGCTGATCGTTCCCCTTTCCAGTGCAACCATGAGCGATTGCATCTGCCTTCTCCTTCATGGCAACTTCCACGACCTTTTCTGCAATTATCGGCCTTGCTATCGCTGTTCCAAGCACGTAGCCCTCGTAGTCTCCGTTCGCCTTGATTAGCCTGTATAAAGCATCTACGAACTCATCTCTTGCCGGAACTGTGTAGTGTCTGTCTGCATACTTCTTTCCTCTCTCTTCAGCCCTTTTCAGCTCCGATTCTGGCAGTCCGATGTCGACCGTAGCCGTAATGACCTCGTCGAAGCCGTATTTTTCTCTAAGCAAAAAGATGCAGACAGTCGTATCTAATCCTCCAGAGTAAGCGAGAACGACCTTCATGCACGAACTCCCACCGCAGGATATATAAGCTTGCGATTGCCCACTTGCAAGAAAAATTTTTTAACCCCCGTATAGAAATTCTGGCAATGGAGCTCGCAAGAATGTTCCTCGGAGTTCAGGAGCTTATTCCGATTATTATAATAATTCTACTGCTTTTTGGGGCGAGCAAGATTCCAGAGCTGGCGAGAAGTCTCGGCAGAGGTGTTGCAGAATTCAAAAAAGCTCAGAGAGAAGCTGAAATGGAGCTCAGAGAACTCGAGAAGGATTTGAAGATGTCGAAGGAGGAGAAGAGGAAAAAACTCGAGAAGATCGCAAGAGACCTCGGAATCAATCCCGAGGGAAAGAGCGATGAGGAACTGCTGGAAGAGATAAACAAAGCACTTCCAAAAGCTGAGAAGGCGGAACCTTAGCATCTTTCAAAACAATGAAGGCTCGGGATTTTTTCTGACATCAGGACAAAAAATGATTTTCAAAAAATTCGATTTTTATTCCACGACGTCAACGCACTTTCCTGCAAGAAAGTCATTTAACCATTTAACGAACCTGTAGCCGTTGATGGATTCCGTGTATACTCTATCAGGCTGAAGCGGATAGAGCAGACCTCCGCTTAAAATCGTGTGCTGGATGTCGAGGGGCATACTTTGGAATAAGCACCTTGTAACTTCCGAGCTCTGCTGCAGCTGCGGGAAGCATTGCAACTATAAACAACGAAACCAAGACCCAAACCCACATGGATTGCAATTGTAAATATTGTTTAAAAAATTTTCGACGGCTTTTATAATTATCATGCTCACAATAATC
>Ga0071330_1082319_pt1 | contig 53068 bp, 56 predicted proteins | sample GBScel77sediment_FD_63802 | JGI IMG/M metagenome (GOLD analysis project Ga0071330, IMG submission 63802) | Hot spring sediment microbial communities from Great Boiling Spring, Nevada - Cellulolytic enrichment Sediment 77C v2 (version 2) | ecosystem: Environmental > Aquatic > Thermal springs >...
AGACCGACCCGACCAGACCGACCCGACCAGACCGACCCGACCAGACCGACCCGACCAGACCGACCCAAATTTCTGCAGAATCCCCGCCGTAAAAACCGGCGGGAAAACCGGCAGAATTTGGCCAAAATTTCTGGCCAGAAAACCGGTCAGAATGGGCCGGGAAAACTGGCCAGAATTGGGCCGAAAAACTCTGGGCCGGCAGGATACAGTCTTCTTTTCTTTAACTTTTTCCATTACAAATAAGGGCCGCAGGCGGTTTCTCCCCAAGACCAACTTTCGCAGGAGGTGCAAGGATGAAACAGAAGAAGGAGAAGGTTATTGGGTGGGAGCAGGTCATAAAAATGACCTGCTCCCTGTCCCAGGAGGACCTGGAGTCCTTCTGGGACGAGTTGGTGGTCCTGACAGACCCGCGCCGGGACAGCGTCCCGGCGTGGGTTGTGGAGAAGGCCCTGCGGGTTGCCCGCGGGGCCGAGGCAGGCCAGGGGGTGCTGGAGTACACCGCCATCATCGGCCTGGTCGCGATAATCATTTTCGTTATCGTGACCTGGCTGTTCGGAGGCGGGAGCGACGGTGGGGCCCTGGAACAGCTGAGGAGCACGATCTCCCAGATGTTCCCGTAGGTCTGTTCCCGTAGGTTCTCCACAGCAGAGGAGAGGAGGCGTATTGCAGAATAGGGGGCTTGCAACCCCCCGTAGCACTACCGGGGCAGGCGGTGGTGCTACAGGAGAGAACCCCAAGAAATCGCGGCCACCTGCCCTGGCCGCGGAATCAAAATCTCAGTCAGAAAGGAGGCAACATGCGTTGGTATATAGGAAGAGGCTATCTCGGATACTATAGCATTGACCACATCATCGGGGTGATAATCGCCCCCGATGACGTGGGAAAGGAGGAGCTGGAAGATCTGCTCCGACGAGGTGGTGAGGATCTGTTTCTCAGGCCGTACTGGGACCGCGACAAAAAATTTGACTTCAAACTCCTGACCTGGGACGAACTCCAGCTTCCTTACCATCACCATTTGCACAGAGATGTTGTAGAAGCGTCCGAGACCGGACACATTTGGACGGGGGTCTTCCGAGAGACTTTCAAGGTGATTTACTGGGACGAGATGGTGCGGAAGGTGATGGTTGAGCCAGAGGCGTTCAAGGAGTTGGACGCCCTGGCTCATCGCAGAGGGAGTTTCAGGAATGCCAGGAGGATATCTGAGTTACTGGCATTACTGAAGGAGGAGTCCGAACAGTAGAGCAAGAAGAAGCGAACCCCAAAACTTCCCCGGTCCCCGATGGAGCGGGCCTGAAGGGGACCGGGGCAAAAGGCCCGCCGGGGCTGGCGGCAGAATGCCGCCAGACCTCTGGCGGGCTTTTTGTTTGCAGATTGAACATTGCAGAAATTCCGGCCAGTAGAACGGCAGGCAGATAATTTTAAAAAACTCCCGGCCCGAATTTCTTGCAGAAACCCCTGGTATAATTGGGCCGGGATTACCTGGCCTGACACCGCGCAAGCGGATGCCAGTTTACCCAGAACCAAAAAAACTTAAACCACAGGAGGCAGAAATGAACGGAATGGAGCGAACGCTGGAAAGCTTCGTCAAAGCAGGGGTCCCGGTCATCATCTGGGGTCCACCGGGAGTCGGGAAGACCAGCGCGGTTTACGCGCTGGCGCGGAAGATGGGCGCGAAACTGGCAGTTATCATCGCGTCCATCCGCGAGCCCGTGGACTTTCTTGGTCTTCCCTTTCCAGAGGAGAACAAAGGGGTCTTTCACTACATGGCCCCCGATTGGGCGGCCAGGGTGAAGGCATGGGCCGACGAAGGCCACAGGGTAATTCTTCTCTTTGATGACCTGGTCACCGCCCGGACAGAGGTCACCAACTCTCTGCTCCGGGTTATCCTGGAGCGAGTCGTCGGGGAAGTGGAACTGGGGCCGACTGTATACCCCATAGCGACAGCAAACCCCCCGGAACTCATCGGAGGGTTCCCCATCTCCCCTGCCCTGGCCAACCGCTTTGCCCACCTGCGCGTGGACGTGGACGCGCAGTTCATCCGGGACTGGACCGAAGAGTTTCCCGGATACTGGGGAAGCGAGCCAGCGCTGGGTATTAACACTGAGGCCTGGCGCATGGCCCGGGCAAAAGTCGCTGCGTTCATTAGAGCGCAGCCCCATCTGCTCTACCGCTATGAGGAAGGCGCTATGGCCTTCCCGTCACCGCGTTCCTGGGACTTCGTGTCCAGGACTCTCGCGGTGACCGACGATGCGGACTTCCAGGTGGTCGCTGCCCTGGTCGGGGAAGCCGCTGCGATAGAGTTCGCGGCCTGGTACAGGGAGGCGAACATCCCCTCCCCGGAAGAACTTCTGGAGAATCCCCAAATCATTACCTCCCTGGAGCGCTCAGACCAGAAGTATGCGGCGCTCTCTGCCGCAACGACAATGGTTCTGGGCCTCCAGCCCAGGGAAGCCATTAAGTTCTGGGGGAAACTTCAGTCAATTATCAACATCCTCGCAGACAGCGGGGATGTGGATATTGCCATCCCCTTTGCCGTGAAGACAGCGGAGTATTATTTCAAACGGGGCATGGGTGTCCTGCCCGGTATATCTCTGTCTGAGCGGCTGATTAAACCCATCCGCGAGGCCGGGCTGTAAAGGAGGGACCATGGACGAAACTCTCCAGAAACTGAAAGAAGCACGGGCCGCTCTCGTCAGGAAGCGGCCCTACCTGGCAACCGCCATCATCCGGCCCCTTGTCATTACGGACAGCCTGCCGTCCGGAACGATGGCAGTTGACCAGAACTGGAATATGTACGCCGACCCGAAATTCGTCGCCGGCACCAGCCTGGCCGAACTTGCCGGCGTGGTCTACCATGAAGCCCTGCACCTGGCCCTTGACCATGCCCGACGGGCGCAGTTGGCTGTCCCCCGCTTCGGCCAGCAAATCTGGGACCTGGCGGCGGAGTTAGAGGTGAACTCGCGGATATTGTCAGAGGGTGTCTTTAAACTGCCGGGGGACCCTCCAACCCCGGCAAAATTCTCCTTGCCCGATGGCCTCCTGGCGGAAGAATATGCCGAACTCCTCTCTCAGAAGAGCGGCGGAGCGTTCGGCCAGAGCCCCGGACAGGGACAGGACGCCTCCGGTAATGAGGCCAATCCCCAGGATAACCCTCAGAGTGGCGCTGCGGACGCCCCCCAGAGCGGCTCTCCGGAAGGGTCCGGCGTGGACGGAATTCCCAGAGAGTGGGAAATCGGACGCCCGCTGGAACCCATTAACAGCGATGCAGCCGTCAGGCTCATCGCCAAATCCATCCAGAGTGCCAGACACGACACCAGCGCCGCAGCAGGGACGGTCCCTGCTCACCTGACCCGGTGGGCGGATAGCCTGCTGACGGTCAGGGCCGACCGCGTGAAGGCCCTGGTGGAAAGATTCTCTTCGGTGCTCTGCTCTCTGGGAGTGACACCGACATGGCTGCGACCGAACCGGCGCTCCACCTGGCTCTCCGCCAGAAATGGACGCCCGACCCTGCCGGGCCATGTCGGGAAAAAAGTTGACGTCGCTGTGGTCATTGACACCTCGGCCAGCATGTCCGACGAGGACATCTCCAGAGGCGTCAAACTGGTCACTCAACTCGCCTCCAGCGCCGGGGCATCTGTGTCCGTCCTGTGCGTTGATACTGAGGTGCACAGCGTCCAGCGCAATGTGACCCCAGGAACGGAGATTGTCCCTGTCGGCGGCGGCGGCACAGACATGGGAGTCGGTATAGAGGCCGCCGCCAAACTGGGGCCTGATGTCATTGTCGTCTTCACCGACGGGGAAACACCCTGGCCGGAGGAAAGGCCCGCGCGGGCCGTCATCGTTGCCCTGACCGAAGAAAATGACACGCCCGCCTGGGCCATCAAGGTGGTCCTGAAAGAGGAGTAAAAAATGGGGGTAAGAGACACGCAGGCGAAAGCGTTGCTCTCCGAACTGTTAGACACGGTGAGAATCTGGCAGACGCCCACCTGGCCGCTGGTCAAACCAAAACCCATCAGCCAGATGGAAATCGGCCTGCCCAGAAGCAGCGAGATTGTGCTGTGGCCGGAGCCGGACAACCCGGAGAGAGCGGTCATTGCTGACGACCGCCACCGCCGGAGCATTCACCTGAGCGATGAGTTCCTGCCCTCGCATGTCAGCATTGCCCGGGTCCGCCGGGCAATCGCGGCCTGCCGCGACCGAATCGCGGAAACACGGGAGCAGGCAGCGTCGGTCCTGCAATATTTCCCCAACGACGTCGCCAGACTGGAGCAAGAACTGAGCGCCCTGCTCCTGCTTGGCGAAGAAATCCCGGACGCCCGCCAGGACCACAGGTTGCTCATCCCTGTGGCCTGGAGAATCCACCGGCTGTCGCGGCAACCTCGCCCAGACCAGAGAGTCATCAGCAGGTTTGCCGCAGGCCTGGTCACCCGTCCCATTGACCACTTCATCACCCTGACCGTAACCACCAGTTTCACTCGCGTCATGCACGCGACGGTCAGGAGTGAGTACTACAAGTTGATGGTCACTGTTAGCACCGAGCAGGGAGTCACGGTATACCTTGAAGACGCCCCTGTCTATGAACCGTTCGCCGAACTACCACGCCTGGCACGGGTCGCTCCAGACCCATACCAGGCGGTCAGGGTGATGGACTTCCTGGGTGAAATCCTTGTCAGATTGACGGGGGAGGAACAGATATGACACTGTCGCTATGGAAACAACTGGAATACGCTGCTGCGGCTGCGACCTGCCTCTTCTTCCCCAATCCGCCGATTGGGGAACTGCCGCAGCAACGCTGGCTGACCGGGCGATATTTCTGGCCCGGACACCGGCACTGCTCAACACGGCCGGGGCTTGCGCTGACCGTCGCAGGCGACCAGTACGGCAACGCCCCGGTCAGCATGCTGGAGTACATCAAAGACTTTGACCGGCAGGCCATCCTGTCGGCCATTGACGACTGCTACGCTATCTCCGAAAGGAGACGGAAAGAGAGCCGCCGGATGGCCGAAGAAATGGCCGCAGAAATGGCCGAAGTCAGACGACTGGTGGAATACGGCCTCCTGGCCGGTGTCGTCCCGCAGAGATTCTCCATCGCCCTTGAGGACGACAACTGGCTCGGAGAGCCGCCGCCAGAATCATCTGGCAACAACTCCTGCAGGTAGACGTGCGTGCGTTCGCGCGCGGCTGGCCGATTTTCAGGGTCTGGGAGGACGCCTATCTGCTCCATTACGCGCCCTCCTCAGACCTGCTCCTGCACTTCCGGGGAGAGGATTACCCGTCCAGAACCGCCTTCAGGCTGGAACTGGCACGGGACCAGATACGGGAGATTGCATATCACCCTCCCCTATGGACTCCCGGGGGAGTGCTGAGAGCACTGGAAAGCCTCTCCGGATTTCTGGCGTCCGAAACGGCGCCAGAATACGCCGACCCGGTCGCTGCCATCGGAACCTGCGACTGGCCCAGACTGCTGTGACCCTGAGGGTCTTCAGGACGCAAACACGCCGCCTTTCTTTTTTGACGTCCAGACGGGAAAATTGTCCGGCAGAAACCCGCCTGAAATTGGCGTTCAGAACAGGAGGGAGTTATGGAGAACGAACAAATCTATGATGCCATAAACGGGTTCCTTGACGCCCTGCGGGATGCCGCAGAACCCCTGTGGCCATCGGCCACAGTGCCGTTACCGCAGAGGCGAAACATCGGGCAATACACAATCTGGCCCTGGACTTCCCTGAATACCATTGTCCACAAAGGGAAGATTATCAGCGCTGGTAACATTTTTGATGTCACCCACGAAATTCAGGCCGACCTCCTGGCTCAGGCCACTTCCGACATCAGGCTGGCAATCATGTCGGCGAAGAAACTGTCCGACTCCATTCTGGAATGCCAGCGCGCCTCTGCGGAACTGCTCCGGCAGGAACTTAACGCACTGGCCCTGGCAAAAGGAATCAGGGCCAGCGGGGATGGCCACGACCTGCTCCTGCCAGTGGCGTACCGGATGGACAGGCTGAAGTACGATAACTGGGAGGTACGGCACGTGGTCTCGCTGGCAAGCCGTCTGATTGCTTGCCTTCCGGACGACATGACGCTGTGCCGAAGGCCCGCGGAAGTGTCTCTCTCCTGGAGGGACATGCTGACCATTGACTTCTCATTCGTCATACCGGACGCGGACGCCTGGGTCTCGGTGAACTTCTCAGACAGGCGGGGCGAAATGATTGATTACGTCGGCCTGGATAACCTTGCCCGGCGACTCGCTTCCTTCTGTCCCGACCCGGACTCAGCAGTAGTTCTCCTGGAAAGACTGGGACTCATACTGAACCTGATGGAGGAAACATGACAATGGAACTTGAAGAATTTGAGACGCTGGTACTGGAATATATCCGGCCAGTCTGGCCGCAGGTGGCACTGGACTGGCCGGAACAACAGATAGAAGTCGGCCAGGACCTGCTCTGGCCTGCGCCGGAGCGTCTCACAGTGTTTGAGTACGTCTCTGGCTTTCAAGTGCTGACAAGAGCGGGTATCCTGGTGGCCGATATGGGGTACATCATTCGCCCCAGCGCTATCCGCACCGCTGTCCTTCGGGACCGGTTCAGCAAGGACGGCATGGCCGCCGCAATGGACTGGCTCCGACAGGCCATCGCGAAAAGAGACGCCGCGTCCAGAGAGATTATGGCCCGCCATCCCGTCCTGACAAAGCGCGTCCTCTCTATCGCGAACGCGGCAGCGCTGGCCGGAATCGTACCCACAGAGGCCGCCAGAATCTCTCCGGGCTCGGCGGCATCAGCCGCAAGCCTCGTCCGGTTCGCAGACATCAAGAGAATGGTCTGCCGCCGGTGCCACGAAATCCACGGGAAACCCGACTGGATGGAGGTGGACCCCAGGCCAGACTGGTGTCCTGCAAGGACCCTCCGGACAGAATGGGGCAGAATCATCGTGACCTGCCGGACGGTCTACTTCTCCTCAAAGCACTTTTCATCGTCAACCCCGGAGGAGACCTGGCGGCAGCACATTGGAGTCGGAAGCCCGAAGACCGCCGCCGCTGTGGTCCAAAGGCTGCTCAGGGAGGTGGAAAAATGGGAGATGATATGGTTGTCTTTAGCCCGGCATCCATAATTGCCATCCGCGAACTCCAGGACTGGGCAGCGCGGGCCGCAGAAGCCATACGGACATGGCCGCCTGTCCGGATTACCCTGGATGCCCGGTTTGTGCTGGGCAAAGTGAAGGACGACGAAACCTGGGAGGTCCGCTGGCCCGCAAGCGCGGCCGACCCTGCGTACGCGCTCAGCCACGTGGACCTCGTCTCCGGCAACCACTCAAGAGTGTCAGGCCTGGACATGCTCTGGCACTGCCGGGAAGTGTCGCCGGAAATGTTCTTCGGTGCCATCAGATTCTGCAAAAGGGTTATGGAAAGCGCAGACAGGGTCCGGGCCGGGATGACACCGGAACTGGCGGAACTGAAAGCCGAACTGGACTACCTGCGGCTAACCGGTCTGGTGCCAGCAGAGCCGGACGTCAACGAATTGCTGTACCCGGTGGCCCATGCCCTGATTGCCGCCAGGGACAGCAGATACTCGCCGGAGGGGGTCAGAAAAATCATCTCCGACCTGCTGGGGCGGGCGACGACTGCTATTTCCACATTGACAATCGCTCGCTCTCCTGACTACACCTACATTGTGGTCAGTGCTGGTAAGGTGAACATTCATCTTACCATTGACGAACGCTGCAAAGGGAAAGAAAGTCAGGTGTACGCGTACCTGACCGTGCCGGAAAACAAAGCCATAACGGCTGAGATTGACGAGTACGACATCAAGGAGGTAGCCAGAAAACTCTCCCGACTGGTCCATACTCCCGGCGAAGCGCTCCTGATGAAGCGCGTCGCCCGGGAGGTGTACTCGTACAGAGAGGAGTAGCGATGAAGGAACTCAAGAAACTTTCCACCGTTGCTCAGGAAATCGCCGTCAGGAAATGGCCGCCTGTCTCCCCCGCTCTCCCGGCCACAGACTTTACCATAGGCCATCTCCCTGACGGCAGCCCCATTGTCTGGCCGTCCAGACATCTGGACGGCACAGATGTGTGGCTCTGTATCACATGCGGGACTCATGCCGTTGACCTGGCTGATATTGATAGCGGCGTTAAAATAGACGCCGAATGGGACATCAGTGAGGTGGAAAAAGCCGTCCAATTCGCCAGTCGCGTCGCGGCAGACCTTGAAGAGTCCCGACAGGCCATGCTGCGGCCAGACAGATACAACGCAGAGGAATTGGAAAAACAGGCCGGCCTCCTGTTTATATCCGGGCTCGTGAAACCGGACTGGCGGCCTGGGTTCAACCTGCTCGCGCCAGCCGTCTGGGCGCTGAGCAAACTGCACAGGCCAGGCTACAGTACAGATGCCTCGTGGAAAGGCACAGACGTCCGGCGCGCCGTCACCACTGCTGTTGGCATGAGTAGGACGCCATTTTACAGCGTTACAGTCTACTACGATTACAGCCGTGCTCCCTCAACTGCTCTCTTTGAACTCACGCGCGGCCTCTACGTCCGGTTTCTCGGACCCTGGGACGACAGATTCGTCACCGTCTCTCTGGTTCTCGGTGAGCCGGGAGACGACGTCCCGGTTTATAACTTCAGCCAGAGCGTCCTCTACAATGTGGTTGCAGAAACATGTATGTCCCCATATCAGGTACTGGAACTTGCTGACGCGGCGACCACGCTGTTCCAACTGCTTTCCGGCGAAGGAGGTACAGAATGGTCACAGAGAGCCTTCTGGAAGAATTCTTGAACGCCACCCGCGAGGTGGCAAAACTGAGGTGGCCTGTTGCCAGGCCAGCGCTGGGCCTCCCCGTCCAGCGAGTCATCGGGAAGCGTGGCGACATAGATATCCTCTGGCCCGTCTCCAACGCGTCACTGAACGCGCTGGACCTTGTTGAACTGGGTGGCCCCAAAATCCGTGTCAGTATCAGTTCCGTCGTTCAGTCCATCACCTCGCTGGAAGCGGAATTGGACGCATGCAAGGCCCTGGCCCGGAACCTGGACTGGCAAAGCCAGCACATCAGAGAAACGCAGCGCCGGAGCCTTGAGACTCTGGAGGATGAGGCAACGGCCGTTGCGCTGGCCGGCATCGGCGACCTTGCTTTCGTGCCTGAGTGCCTCACCCCGCTGACGCCCCTGGCGGTCAGAATCCAGGCGCTGCATCGCGAGGTGCCGGTGTCCAGAGTAAACGACCTGGTCACCTGCGTGCTGCGCCGGGAGATTTACCCGGCCAGTGCAAGCATCAAGGCTGAAATTACGGCCGTTGACGTTGAGGTCAGGTTCTGGCAGAACTTTCGGTTTGGGTGGATGGCACTGAGGTGCTCAACGCTCTACAGAGAGCAAACCGACATCTACCTGGTGTCTATCAATGAGAGCGGGAGAGAGATTGGCCTGAACGCCAGTCTCAGCGCCGTCGTCCACCACCTTGCAGATGTTGCCCATACGCCAGACGAGGCAGTATCGTTGCTTAATCGTCTGAATTTCCTCATCACGTTTTTCGGGAGAGGGAGCGAATGAAGGAAGCAACCATAACGCTGCTGAATGCGGCAGCAGAGGCAATCCGCCCACGCTGGCCGCACGCAAGACACATCCTGCCAGAAGAAAGAGACGTCTCCAGCCGAAGGATTGAGTATAGCGTGGTCTGGCCCGGCTACGGGGAAGGGAAAAAGGAGCCCGGCGACCTCCTGCTATTCCGCTGCGGCACCCGGACCCGCCCTGAAGCCGTTGACCATCTCCTGGACCCCAGGAAACTGGCGTCCGCCGCAAAAGAATGCCGGGCAATTGCCAAAGCCCGGGACAGAATGGCGCAGGAAATCCGCGAGTTGGAGTGCCAGGAGTTAAACGTTCTCATCGCAGAAGCGAATGCCCTCGTCGCAGCAGGGCTCGTCCCGGCAGACCTGCCAGGCGAGGAGTTTTACCCCCTCTATCCCATTGCTTCCCGTATCCTGTCCCTCCATACCCCCAGACTTGACACCAGTCCAGACGCGCTCCAGCGTGTCTTCCACGCCATTATCTCTGGTGAACTACCGTTCGGCATCAGAGTGGAAACCAGAGATTCCGTACAGTTAGCCACCATTACCGTCCTGGAATCAGCCGACACCGCTCTGCAAATGGATGCATCACTGCGAGCGTCAGGTGAAGTGTCCATATCCTGGAACGCCGTTGTGAACGGCAACCCATTACCAATCGCAGCCAGTACATTCAGAATTTGCGTGGAGCGCGTTGCGGCCGTTTGCCCAACGCCACGTCAGGCGCTCCTGCTCATAAAGCGACTGGACGCCATCAGGCTCATGCTTCACCAGACGGAGTGAGTACAGGAGGTCGGCATGAAGGAAGAAACCATGCTTCTGTTGGGAGCGGCCAGGGAGGCCGTAAGACCTCGCTGGCCACACCCAAACGTAATATCGCATCACCTGCCAGCAGAACGCAACGTGTCACGTACATCAACCATCATTGTCTGGCCGGGATACAAAGGCGGAAAGCAGTGTCTCCATCACCTGCTGAATTTCAGAAGGGCATCAAGCACCATCCCAATTGAGCAGTCAGCATCCCTTGAACCGATGCTTGACCGCAACGAGGTGCTTCAGGCCACCAGAGAGTGCACTGAACTCTCTCAGCATCTTGACAGAATGGCGCAGGCCATCCGAGACCAGCAGAAAGCAGAGTTCGGGGCGCTGATTGCGGAAACAAATGCACTCCTGCTTGTCGGGGTTACTGACGAGCCACCAGGGGACTTTGCTCCGCTGTTCCCGGTCATCCACCGCATGCTCACTGTATGCCGTGCATGCGAAAATGGATTTGTTCGTCCTGACGCTTTCCGAAAACTGGCGTCGGATATAATTGCCAGGAAAACCCACCTGGGCATCTGTGTTGAAAGCATGCCGCAGGAGTACGGCCAGTCGGTGGAGTTCATCATCGCAAACACCGGCGAGGCACGCCTGCACCTGTACACCGAACTGCGTGGCGAACGGGCTTTCGCCTCGTGGTTCGTCGCAGAGAGCGAAACTGTTCAGTACATTGCTGGCCACTCATACACGGCGAGCGCTATTAAGGTGTCAAAAGTATGCGGAACGCCCCACGAGGCCCTGGCGCTGAAACAGCGCCTGGACGTCATCATTTCTGCATTGGGAGGTGAAGCATGAACCAGGAATTGATGAACCGGTGGATAACCGTGGCCCACCAGATTGCCCGACACAGATGGCCGGTGGTCCACGTGCCTCTTCCGCCGCAGAGGAAAATCGGGGAAAACCCTGAGGCTTCAACTTCACTGTACTGGCCGGGAAAGGGCGGGCGCGAGGGAGTGGAATACGTACTGGAACGTGGGCCCAAGGGGCAGCACCATTACTGGATTGGGAACGCGCTGGTTGAAAAATACGCTGACCGACTCGCGGTGGCAAATGCCATCGCGGAGTGCGAGACGGCGCTGGCAACCATCTCCCACCTGACTGCCCTGGCCCAGAAGGATAAGGAGTACCAGACGCTGTCAGACATCGTAAATGCGCTTGTCCTGGCAGGCCGGGTCCACCACGAGAACATCGCCGACCTCGGCGAATTCAAGCCGCTCGTCGCTGTCTGCTACGAAATGCGGCAAATCGCAGGTAGGGACTGGCACGGTAGCAGGGTGAGAAATCTCGTTGAAGGCCTGATGGATGGCAGGGTTTTTTGTACGGAAGTCACAGTAATCCGAGAAAACGGCAGACTGGCACAGGTCAAAGCCCAGATATATCGCGGACTTTGCATAGTGTTCTACTTCTGGGGGCATGAATGGACCTCACTGGCAGACTGCTGGTTCGGCGTCCGGTATGACAACGAGTTGGAACTTCAGGCCATCGGCGAGACATATCGTGACCAGACCTGGCACATTTCGCATATATGCGAGTTGCCCGGTGAGGCCCTCACGCTACTGGATATTCTCACCGCTGTCAAAAGAATCCTCGGCTGGGAGGAGTAGAAATGGACCTGAATGTGAAAGCATTCGTAGAAATGGCTGCGCGCGCGTCCGCGCCCAGGTGGCCTGCGGTTCGCCAACCATTGGTCAAAACCAGAAACATCGCCGCTGCCGGCAAGCAGATTTTCTGGCCTTGCCGTGACCGCCTGCTGCCGGAATGCCTGGGATACGTAAGCCAGGGGGATACAACCCTGCACGTCAGACACCCTGCTGTTGTTGAGCAGATAGACCCAGAGGCAGCAATCAGGGCGGAAATGGAATGCCGCGACTTCATTGAACAGGTTGAGAGGGAACTGGCATGGGTAAAAGAGATAGACCCGAACTACACCGCCCTTAAAGAAGAAACAGATGCGATGCTGCTTGCCAGGGTCATATCAGCAGAAACTGCAAGTATGCTTGGTGACAGGCTGCCGCTGGCCCCGTGCGTGTTCCTGGTAGAACGGCTAACGGACAAGGCATGGCCCGGCAGACAGGTCCGCCATCTGGTAGATGAGTTGATGAGTGGGCGCGTCATGACTTCTATCACCATAGAGATTGACATGTCCTACGGGGGGCTTCCATCAGCAGTTACAATTAATATGTTCGGCGAGTTGCGGCTTTTCTTCAGGTTCTGGGAGCATGGCTGGGGAGGCAATGCTCCTGCTCTACTGGTTGTTGAGGACGAGCAGGTTCTGGGATGGGATAGCATATCCCGTGCCATTGCCGCGTTCTGCCCTTCACCGTCTGATGCTGTAGCCCTCAAACATGCCCTCTTAACCATTCTGGAAATTCTGGAGGAACAGCCATGAAGTCCATTCTGGAAACTGTCGCCGTGAAACACTTCCCCAAATTGCCTCCGGAAACCTGGGCGGAACTCCGGTCAGAATTGGGCCAGGAACCGCTCCGGTTCGGGCAGTGGACATGGCCAGCGCCCGGAGAATGGCCGGAGGCCCTCCGCTTCGCCAGGTCCGGCAACCATGACATCCCCATAGACCAACTGGACTCGCCGAAATTCGCGGCAGAAATGGCCCGGATTCAGCAGTGGTGCACAGAAGTCCTCGTTCCGCGCGTCCGGGATGAGTCCATGAAAATTGAGCACGAACAAAGTCACTACCGCACAGCCATAGAAGAGGAGGCACAAGCGATACTCCTGGCCGGCTTTGCCAGGACCTCGCGAGACGAACTCCTTGCATGGCTTCCCCTTGCTGCAAGAATGATGGCTCTCTACCAGACCGTCTGCACCTCGCCGCTCATACTGTCCCCGTACCTCGTCACACTGCCAGAAGGCGACTACCTCGCCTACGCTGACATCACCATCCAGGACCAACTATGCCTGCTGGCACAGATACCCCGCGAATTTCCGGACATGGCCTGCCCTCGTTATTACGTGAGAGGCAGGTTCGCCGAGCACCACCCTGTATCAATCACCGGTGTGGCATACTGGCTGGAGGACACAATGCCTGTCAACGACTACGCCAGCATCATCCGCGCAATGGAGCGAATTGACGAAATCCTTCTGGCAAGGGGAGGCAAATGATAAGTTGTCAGTTGCATGGAAGCACTTGACAAGCATTCCTGAACGTTCTCCAGGTGGACAGGAGGAGGCAAAGATGAATAGGACAGAAGCAATCAGGAAGTTTGAGGAAGCCGTGAAAAATCTGCGGGCACCATGGCCATGTGCCTCATTACCAGTAAATCCGGCAGAAATCCGGTTCGTAATTGGCGATGGTGTCACCTGGCCTGGAACCGGCGAAAAGCGGCGCTACGTCACGCCGCAGCACTGCTTCTATTATGCAGACCTGCCAGACGGGAGTCGCGTCAGGGTTGGCTATGGGTACTGGAAGACGCTGGCAAGAAAGTCAAAACTGAACAGTGCCGAAGTCGCCCGGGCAACGATGCTCATCGCCGGTCTCCAGGAATACCTGGACAGGATGTCAGCCTTCGTGCTGGACCTTCCCTGGCAGAAAGGTGCACTTGACGAAATCAAAGCCCGGGTCGCAGCGCTGGAACTCGTGGGAGCGTTTAAGGCCGCAATGAAACCACCGGAACTGTACTTCGCAGCCCTGTTGTGGTACCTGCAGTATGCGGCACAGGTGCTGGTGATGAACTTCGTCAGGAGCGGGGATAGGGTTCGCTTGTGGCCCGGCGCAGAAATCGTCTTCATGGAGGGGCAATGGCCTCAACTGCGGCTATACTATCCCAGGTGCTACCCGCCCACAGCCTGGGTGTCGGTGTCACTGGCTGTTGAGTCGCAGGCCGGCATAGAAGCCCTGGTTGGTCACCATTACCTGTGGACGCCAGCAGGGCTGGCGAGGGCTATAAGAGTTTGCGAGGAAATTATCGGGAAGTACCCGCAGAACTCAGAGCGCGACGAACGCCGGATTGCCCCGGCGTCAGGCAGGAAGTATAATAACATCAACAGGAGGTCATCATGAAAATCGGTGAGGTGCTTTCTAAAGACTTGCTGGAAATTATCGCAGACACAGAGCAGGCAAGACAGGCCGCAGACGATTTGGCTGTCAGAATCCACGAAGACGGCCAGAGCCTCGGCATCTTTGTCGTTGAGGTAGGAGTCAAGAGACCTTCAAAAAGCGGGATGTGGAAGAAATGCTGGCCCATCCCCGCGGCTGAAGGTAACTGGACAAAGGTACCCCCGAACAGCAAACTCTTCCGGAGATGGGTGCGCTATGCCAGAGAGAGAGGACTGTGGCTTGCCTGGGTGCAGGCCATTGTCCCGGAAAGTCGGAGCAACTGGCTGGCGCCAGCAAAGAGAAGAAAAAAGAGGGACACCCGGCAAACGCCGGGCGCCCTCATCCCACAGGAGGTGCAAGATGACCCGACTCCTAACAGGTAATAACTTCTCAGGTTTCTGTGCGTTATTACCTGTTAGGCCGCAACCCTGTCCTGCTGCTCGTGTACCGCAATTCTACCACAGAATACCCCAGCAGGCAATACTACTTTAGTGGTATTGACACAGTAATCCCGGAGTATGCACCGAACACAGACCGGTCACCGTCTTATTACCCTAAAGTGGTATTGACAAACTACCCAAAAGTAGTATACCCAACTCTTGACAATAGACCACAAAACTGGTACTATCCTTACGCCATTCATTCCTAAAAAATTATAGGGGGGGGTGTGGGGGGGGGGAATCCCCCCAAAAAATTGCGCAAAAAAACTATTAAGAAGGGCTTGACAAAACCGAAACTTTGTGGTATAATAAATGCGAAACAATGGTTATGAAAAACCCAAAAATTCCCGCAGGAGGTGACCTATGTACACGATTGCTTTCAATGCTCAGGAGGCAAAGGCGGTTGAGCACATTATGGACCGCCTGGCCCAATCACAGTACTTCGTCTCGCCCGTTCAGGGGCTCGTATTCAGCGAGGACCCCGGCATCATCTTCGCCATTGCCTCCACGTTGAACAATCACAACATCCCGTATGCAGCCTCCCCGTTGCCGCTTGGCCCCTGGCGGAAGCGCCTGTTATGGCGCCTGACCGATGGCTACAAAACGGCCTACTCATGCTGGATGTGCGGGAAGGTTTCGGAAACCGAATCCTTCTGCAAGTACTGCACAAGTGTTTCCCTCGTTGAAAACCCGGTTGGCGCCAAGACCGGGGTGCCAGCATCAGTTGGGCTTCTGGAAATCTGGTGGATGACCCGGTTCCGCTCAGGGAATTTCTTCCCCGGCACCAGCGTGGTATTCACGCTCCAGACCCCAGATGAAACCACAGCACCTCTCCCGCTTGACCCCGGCATTGTAACTGTGGCAAAGGCCATCGCCGGGACACGGTTGCCCTACAATACTGCTCTCAGCATACTTGACGGATACCATGCATTCGGTACAGAATGGAAAACACCTCGCGCTGACCACAACCTCGCTCTTCTCCAGGAACGCTTCCCTTCCTACAACGTCCCGCCAGAATTCTCCGTTCTCAGAGCCGTAGCGAACTACCCGTCCCTTCTGAGCGAAGTGGGAGAGTACACATGGAGCGTAATCATGGACAACCACAAAGAACTGCTGGCGAAAGAGTCGCCGTCGTCCCATTAGGAACGACAGTTGTTGAGGTTGTCATACCGCAGGCGGTGGGGCCGTGCTCAAACTGCAACGGATGGGGAACCATGTTTCTCGTGGACGAGCAGCGTGGCATGATTGCCACACCCTGCCCTGTATGCAACAATCTCTCACCAGCACAATCACAGTTGGTCAGGAAATTCAGGTGCGATGGAGGTTGTTGAACTCGCAAACCAGGCATTCGCCGACTCGGAGTGGGACCCGGAGCAGTACCACCGAACCCTCCGGGTCCCCCGCTATCACATTTATTTTGTTGCTCCAGAGTTGTCGTTTTTAACAACAAAGTTCTGGGAAATCTGGAGGCCGTTTCGTTTCGCAAAGGGGTGGGCCACCCGGTTTATCGCCATTAACAGGGCAAAGGATGCAGGCCTGCTGAGCGATTACGGCCTGGTTTTTGCCAGGGGGTGGATTCTCGCCAGACCGCGAGACCCGCGATTGCCGCCCATTGCTTTCAGCCAGCAGGAACTGTCCGTCAGCGACTCCGGACTTGAGATTGTCACAGTTGCCCAGCCGTACATTAGCGTCCAGTTGCGCCCGCCAGGAATACCCGGGGGACAACTGGTAGAACGACTCATCATTTTCCAGCGTATCGTCCGTGCAGATAAGCCACTACAGGTCGCGATGGTCCGGGTGGACGTCGTTACAGGAAAGTTTGTCACTCCGTCAGCGACGGACCTTGACCTCGGGGAGCGTGCAAGGCTGGCATTCGCAATCTCCGCGGGCCTGCCGGTGAGCGCGAACTGGAAGGTCATTGGAGCAAAAGCCCCGGAGAAACTCGCCAGGTTAATTGCCAGCCAGCACCCGGAAGACCTGGGAGTTCCGGGGCCATGGACAAGGGAGTCGCTGGCGGCATTCATGGTAGTGACTGGAATTGCCCATCCACAACTTGCAGTAACAATTGCTGAGCGGGTGTTGGAATGAGAGGACTATCTGTCAAACAACTGGTTCGGGCGTACAACAGTCTGCCGGAGGACTTTGAAGCGCATGTCATTAGCGCTGTAGAGCGCCTCCGCGATGCACAGGTGGAACTAATGCGTCTGGCGCTGCAGGCCGCCGAGTGCGGCCAGACAGACTACTTCGCCTCTCTTGTGGGAGTAAGTCGTTCCACCGCCATAAACTGGGCGGTGGTTTACAAAACCTTCGGCGATGAAATTTCGCCGGACATCCCTGTCTATGCATATGTCAACGCCGCCCTTGCCAGCGGCGGCGACAGAGAAAAAGCCGAAAACCTGCTACAACAAATTGCCGAGCAGGGAGTGACTGCCTGGCTTGAATCTCGCGGTGTTCCACCATCGTTCAGAGGGTCAGGCGTACTGATTGTCGGGGAATCATTCTTCGGGGTAAAAGCAACGCCACAGCCCTGGATGACGGATGGGCTTCCAGTATCATTCTCGGTGAGGAAGGTGGATACCAATGAGGAAAACACCGGTGGTTGAGTTCACTGTGCCCGGCAGGCCAATACCGATGCCGAGGCCGAGGCTGTCCGGCTCACGAGTATTCATTCCGCCGTCCGTCACTGCCTACAAGGACTCCATTGCTCTCATTGCAAAAGGGACAGCCTGGCTTGACGGCGACGTCGGAGTCCGCATCACTTTCCGGATAGCCGGGCGCAGGAAGTCCGACATAGACAATCTTATCAAAAGCGTATTGGACGCACTGAACGGGATTGTCTACAAGGACGACAGACAGGTGGTTTGGCTGGAGTCAACACTCCACCGGGACACAGAGGAATCCACAACTATCACCCTTTACAGGATTGAGCAATGACAGCAAGCGCGAGCGAAAAAGAATTTGACATACTTCGGCCAGTGGTCGCCGTACTGCCTGGTCAGCCCATACCACAGCCATTTCGGCCAGCGGTGGTCTGCTTTATCAGCGGGACCCATTCCCCGCCCAGCGGAGTTGACGCGATAGAAGTGAAACCCGTCGTAAAGTCTGCTCACACCACGCCGCTTGACACTTGCCCGAACATCAGTAAATTGATAACCCAGGCATCCATTCTCGGTGATGGTTTGATAACCTCAGTTCCCCTTGTTGTCGTTGGTTTGAGGACTGTCGTTGTCAGCGGGACATCCGTTGCTCCGCTGTGCCCAGACTGCAAAGAAAAGGAGTGCAAGTATGCGAAGGTCATTAAACCCGGTAAGACCTCCACTGGAGGAAACGTTCGCGGACTTTCCTCCATCCTACGTGCCGAAACGACCGGAGGTCGTCAGCGCAGTGCTAAAGCACAGGTGCTTCGCTAAAGCAGCAAAGGAGTTGTCTCTAACCCGGCAGCGAGTGCACCAAATTTACTGGCGCGAATGGAGGCGTGCAAGATGGCTGGCAAGACTATCGGAGAAAGAGCAATCGCCAAACTTGGCTGGCGACCCAGACCTGGTCAGGCAGAAGCAGTATCAGAGTTGATTAACGCGATGAAGAACAGAAAAGGCATCATCGCGTTCTCGGCGCCAACAGGCGCCGGAAAGTCCGGAATGTCGCTCGCCGCTACAAGATGCCTGAACCTTACTACGGTCATTGCGGTTCCCACCATACAACTTGCCGAGCAGTGGAAAAAAATGCTCGGCGTGAAGCAGAGCATTTACGGGAGGCAGAACTACCCATGCGAACTGGGCGGCACGGCCGCCGATGCGCCTTGTATCGGCGGTATCCCTTGCTTATTCAAACAGTCGTGCGCCTACTTGAAGGCCCGCTATGAGTGCTCAAAAAGCGTTGAGTTCGTGACCACGCACGCGTTTCTACTTGCCGCAACCATTGCCTATGACCCTATTATTCAGAATAGACTCGTCATTATTGACGAGTCCCACTTGTGGGAAAAAACTGTTGAAGACGCGCTCACACCAACAGACCAGGAACGTTCTCTACTCCTTTTGTATCCCACTTCCGGTCAGATAAAGAGTGCTATCAAAGAAGCAGCGGAGACGAACGACAGAGTAAGAATCCAGACACTTGCAAAGATTCTTAAGATTGCCCTGGCAGGTGAAAGGGGCATCCTGAAAAACGGCACCATTGACCATGGGGCATTGTTAAGGCTATACCCAAAAGTGCTCCTGATGTCGGCCACGGTTCCAGATTGGCAACTTGCACTGGCAGGCAGGACTGTAAGAATGGGCGTGGAAATTCCGGCGAAACAGCGACCAATCTTCGTTCAGCCTGTGGGAGCGCTGACCGGTGATAATTGTCTGTCTTATGCCGACCACATCGCCGCAGCGGTTGAGAAAATTTCCAGGCGGCACGGCGGGGTGGGCATCGTCCACACCGGAAATACCAGACTGGCGGAAGCAGTAGCAACAGCGCTGAAAAAACGACTGAACGGAAGAGTTGTCGCTGCATTTGGGAAAGGAAGAACAGAGGCAATAGAAACAGCCCGGCTTGGCGGAGATAAAATCATTGTGTCTCCGTCCATGACGATGGGAGTTGACTTCGCCGCCGCAAAATGGCAGGTGGTGGCGAAAGTCCCTTTCCCGAAAAAGGGGGACGGCTCACTTGAAGACGCCGTGACAAATTTTGTTCAGGCATACGGGAGACTCGTGCGGTCTCCCGAAGCAACAGGCGTTACATACGTACTGGATGCCAATTTCCGCTTGCTGGAGGAACATCTGCCTGAATATGTGAGACAGGCAGTGTTCTGGATGAAGTAACAAATCTTACAAAGGAGGTCCGACATGCCAGTAAACCTTGCCGTAATCAAATCAACACAGGTAATCGGGAGAATGGTAGAACTTGCCGAAACCACGCAGACCTTCCAGGATGGAAGGACCAGGCAGGTCATCAGTCTTGTCGTACACTGCGTGGACGGTCGGGTGCTCAGGGACACCATCGGCACTGCTTTGCAGTCGCCGAAGTACCGGGAGTTCCGTGCTGCGGCGGTAGCCATAACCGAGGAGCACGGTGAGGAAGCCCTCCTGGGACCGCTCTTCTGGGAAAACCGGTACAAAGAAGGGTCTGAGCCCCGATTCTCGTACTCGGTATGGGTCCCCGTTGGAGTTGCAGAGCCGACTGCTGATGAGGAGGACCTCAACATGACCCTTGACCTCATGCAGTTCGGCCAGCCGTCCAGTGACTCCCCCATACCCATACCCAGCGCGATGGAAGAGGCATTCGCGACAACAGAAGAACGCATCAGTCGCCTCAAGAAGTATGGGGGCATCATCGGCTGGTGTGTCAGGCTGTCGGCCCTGGGACTGATTGACGGCGCCGTCCAGGACGATGCCTTCCACATCACCGCTTTCAACTTCTCCGCTTAAAACAGGAGGTGCAAGATGGCCGGGACTACACCTGCGAGGAAGAAAAAGAGTGCCGTTGATGCTCTGGGTGAAAACTACCCGATGGAGCAATTCGCTTCTCTGGTCCCAGACGGAAGCACGTACTGCGTCCTTATAAAGCCGGACGGGAAGCAGGCGTTTTTCGCCAGCATTGAGGAGGCGCGGGCGGCCGCCCGCGCCTCCGGCGGCACGCTTGTCGTCCGGCCCACTCGCGCCGGACTGCGCGCCATCGGTGCGGCAATCCAGGTCGGAAGCGAATCAGTGGGAAACACGTCCGTTACCGTGTCCCCTGTTGGCAATCTTTCCGCGATGACCATAGCAAACAACTATATGTCGCTCACGCTTATTCTGTCACCGGAAGGTCAGGTAACCAGCGCAATCGCGGCTATTGCCCTTCAAGCCGGAGACCGGGTTATCCCCTCGGTTGGGATGGCATCGCGGGAAGAGCACGAGGGGAAACCGGTCCCACAGCACCACGTTCCGATGAAGGCCCTTACACGGGCGATTAACCGAGCCCTGGAGGACCTCACCGGAGCAATTAACGTAGCAACAGAGCGGGTGGAAAAGCAACCGGCCCCGTCCGTAGTGCTGCTCAATGCCGCGAAGTCTCGTGGAATCACTCCGGCCCAGGCAAGCGCCATGCTGAAAGAATCTCTGGGGGTTTCCATTACGGAGGTGACTTATGAGCAACTTGAGCAAGCGATTTCAATCATTGAAAGCGCTGAGCCAGGCGGAAGCAGGGAGAGCGGCGGCGATTAAGCAAGCCCATCAACTGCTGATTACCGTTACCTCAGCGAAGGTGCTGGGGGCCGAGTGGGACCCGTTCTGGAACGCCGTTATCTTCATCACAGATGACGAGAACGTTTTCATGGTAACTCTTAACGACGACCCTGGCGTTGGGATACTCGTCAGATGCAAGACATGCCGTGCGCTATTTTGGGTCCGGGTTAACGCGACGAATCTGTTTTATATCTCACGCGGCCATATACCGCCGAATACACACAGGTGCGGCCAGAGTGTGCCCGTAATACCACCGCACACCCGAGACACCATCAGGCAAGTAAACGTCCCAGAACTCCAGGCATGAGGGGGAAACATGACAAAGCGTGTCCCATCCAAAGATGAACTTGAGCAGGATTATATAGAACTGCTATCCGTCAGAAGAGTGGCGAACAAGCATGGAATTTCTCACTCCACAGTGTGGAAACGGATTGGGCCAGTGCTCGGGAAGAAATCCTCTGTCAGACGCCACCTGGCGGAGATACCGAAAGGCGTCTCCGTCCGTGAGTGGGCCAGAATGAACGGTGTATCCCCGTCAACCGTATGCTACTGGAGGAAGAAATGCCAACAGTTGAATTCACGATAAGGAAAGCATCGCGCTCACTGGTGGTCCTGCTCAACACAGTTAAAATTATATCTGTAGGAGGATTCGGGCGGGTAAAACGGTATCACGCCGATTTGACTGCCGACGCTACCATACTTGCCCGCCTCGTGCAGGAGCACGGTGTCGGCCCACTCTGCCTCGCCGCGACGGTGGGGCCGGGAATCGTTGCATGCAATCACGATGGCGACCTGGTCATCGCGTTCATCCGCGAAATGCATGGCTGGTCAATCAGATTCCCGACCGGGCGCAAGGTTAATCTCCTGAGAGGGGAAAGCAGGCTGATTGAAGAAGCATTGCGTCCACTGCTTCTTCGCGACACATTCACCATAGCAGAACCGGATTCGGAACTACCAGACGCCGTCCGCGAAAAATATGACGCCGTGCTTGAAGCGGCAAAGATTCTGGGCGGCGTTGCCAGATATGCTAATTCAGAGAAAGCAGATGCCGCAATCGGTGAGGCGATTGCGCTTGCTCTGCATGCGCTCAGGGAAGCAAAACTCGTTGTGTAAGGAGAAAAGCCATGCGAGCGGCCCTGTATTTTCCCGTTACCCTCATGCTAATTGTCGCGCTGGCCGCACTGTCGGTGTGGGCAGTGTGGGCCATCAATGGCATGCGCGTGTATGTTGCAGATGTGGGCAACATAAACACAGATGTCATTGTGAACGACGCCGGGCGGTTAACACACCTCATGAAAGACCACGTTCATATCACGGCGTGGCTTGTGGTAAAAATCGCGCTTCGGCTGGGTGCCAACTACAATACGTACTTCTGTCCGCCCGGCAACGGATACCAGCCACGCGTGGTGGTGGTGGTGTCCGATGAGACCGACACCTACTGCGCCCTGGCGATTATTCGTGCTATCCCGAACGCGGACGGGACGAATAGTTTGATTACATCGTTCTGCAGGCCATGCGCGAAGGTCGCCTCAATGCTGAAGCGTGATTCCTGTGTGCCAATCACAAGAATCAAGTTCATCTTTCCATAAGGAGGTGAGTCATGGATTACCTGCTGATAGTTGCACTAACCGAATTGGTCAAGTCGGTTGTCCGGCATTACGTCCCGGACGCGCCAGACTGGTGTTGGCCGGTCGTGGCGATTGCCTTCGGTGTGGGCCTGGCCGTAGGCCAGTACGGGCTTACCTGGCAGGCCGTTATGGATGGCCTTGTGGCCGGTCTTACCGTGACCGGCCTGTACAAGGCAAGTACCCACCTGGCTACCCGGATTGGCAATGGACGTTGCGGAACTGCTTGACCACTATTGCGACCTGCACGAGCGCCTGGAGGCCGTTGTCGCAGAAGCACAGGAGAAACGTGAAGCGGCAATCCCGCCAGAGGTAAAAGCCGCAATCATGGCGATTGACGAGGTTTACCAGCCGGTCATTCATGCACTGGAAGAAGAAATTCGCGTGCTGAAGCAACAGATAGAGGCTGGAGTGTTGGCCATTGGCCAGACCGTCAAGGCCAACAAAGCGATTGCGGTGTACAACAGGGGGCGAGTGGCATGGGATACCCAGGCATTGGAGGGATATGCGGCGGCCCATCCGGAAATCTTGCAGTTCCGGAAAGAGGGCAACCCGTATGTCACAATCCGGTGGACAAAGTAAAAGCCGGGCACAGAAATTATTGATTCTGGCCCGGCTCCCGCAAGACAACAGGCGGCGCCTGCAAAGACGCCGCCTGTTGCTTTTCTACCTCTTGCTTTTTCACCTCAGTATCAGACCCATTACCGCTGTGATTATTGCCACTATCAGAGTTGATAGCACTATCTCCAGCACTTTTTCTATTCGTCGCAGTCCCTGCTCCACTCTGGTGAGTCGCGATAGAATGCCTCTGTCATCCACGAATATGCGCTCCTCCAACATGCTTAATCGGTTCACCAGGCCATCCCCATCACCACAGGTCACCACCCACAGTTTTGCCGTTGTGGTATTCAGTTCATCTACGGCATTGACCAGCCTGACTAACTGCTGGCTAAGGGAATCCAGCCTGGCCAGAGCCTCAGCAAGATGGCTTTTTGACTCCATCGCCCACCCCTTTACGGAGACCAACTGGCGCCACCGGGCATGTAGAGAGTGGGAGCCACCCACGCAACCGGAAGGTCAGGGGTACCTCCCGTCAATACCAGGTCGTTGCCATACACCTCCAGCCCGGCCACGTAGGACCCGTCACGGCAAAGCCATTTAATCCCACCAACGGATGTATGAAGCAGTCTCCCACCACTATCTACTACAAAAATATCACAACTGTAGTAATACGTCCCGCTGGAATTTTTCAGTAAGAATGAGCCAAAATACGGCGCTCCAGAGAGATAGATTGCCGCGCCAGTCGGCACATACCGCACGCTGGCCGAAGTCCAAACACCACTATCCAATATTCCAATTAACTCATTCGTGTCTGCCTTTGCCCAAAACATCGTGGCATAATTGGTACTGCTCTTGATGACTATAGCACATGCGTCGGCATTTGCCACAAACCACCAGTTGCCAAACGAATCGGACACGGTGGGAGCGCTCGTAACCGTGACCTGGTTGGACAGGCTGCCACCCCCTGTGTGCGAGTCGCCGTAGTAGAACGCGGGCCGCTTTTCGGTATCATTGTTCAACGTCATTTTCTGCACTTTAGCGGACCGGTTGAAACTCCACACCAAAGTGCCCGCCACGTTGTACAGCACCGTAGGCTCCATACCGCATTGGTCCATTGCGCTAATCAGCGAGTTCTGCAATGAGAGTCGGTCGCTTGTGTTAAGAGCGAAGTACGCCATTTCTCACCCCGGAACATTGGAAAGTGTGAGGTTAATACTGACCGTGCTGGACTCGGTCTGAGTTGACGCTTCCATAGGCGACAGCGATAAAGGAAGCGAAACGCTCAATTGCGGCGGGTCCAGCCAGACAATCTTGCCCTGACTTGCGCTCCAACCCAGGACAAACCCGTCCTGCGGTGGAGTGGAAATATCCACCGGCCAGGGACCAATCTGGTCCGCTTTCTGGTAGTCGGCCAGTCGTCCAGACAGACCGTTAACGTTGATTTCGTCAGTGCCGCCATCCTCGTGAGTCGTGTGGTGCGGCTCACCACTACCACCGCCAGGTAATTCGTCAAGCGGAAGCGGGCGCCATCTGTCTTCCGTCCATACAAGGACAGAGGGCGCCAGTGGCTGATAGGGGATATTCAGGTTGTAATAGTCACAGGTTATCCCTTCGTATATGAAGTTTCCTGGTGACCCACCCGAGTGACGAATTACGCCATACCCCGCCATACCACCCAGGTAAGTGCTGTTCAACTCGGCCTCAGCCCCATCAAGCCCCAAATTCAGGATTTTGCTGAGGTTCGCTCGCACTCTTAACCCAGATTGCTCATGGGATTGTACAAGGAATATGTTGCTAAACCAACACTCCAGGAACGACTCGTCTTGCATGCGGAGTCGGCCGCAATTGACGTTGGTCAAACGAACATCTGCTGTGCCGGTAAGCAATACTTGATTGGACGCGAGTCCGGAGATTCTTACATTGGTCAGATACACAGTACCGTTGCTTATAGAAAATACGGGGTCTGAGTCACTGGAAATAAAGGTGCCACCAGGGACCAGCCCGATGATGGTGACGTCGTTGGTAATGGCGATTGCTTCGTTGTACTGCCCGGGTGGGATATAAACAACCCCACCGGCGTTAACTGCCTCCTGGATGGTGTCGTACTCAATTATCTCGCCATTTACCACCCTAAACGGCCTGAGCGGATAGCCGCCCCCGCCAAGTTCAGGAAGTGGTTCTGGCAACCAGCACCCCAGACTTGGGCGATAAACCAGGTACGAGTCAACTTCTGTTGCCCAGGGGATATTGTAATTTCGGTACTGTTCAGAGGGAAGGAAGTCGGCCGGGGAACCGCCGGAATGGTGGATTGTAATAGCACCGCTAAACGTGCCCAGGTAGGAATTAAAAAGAGTGACAGTAGACGGACTGTCACCACCAATCAGTTCCAGAATAAAGCAAAACCTGGCATCCAGCACGTTGGTCGTCGCGCTTGAGTTAATGGTCAGGGTGTAGCAGCGAACAAAATTGAAATACACCCAGCCATCGCTTATGTTAATTTCCACACTGTTCGTTTCCACGTCGTCTATAATGGCGTATTCGCTGCCCTCGTCAAAACGAATTGCTGTCCCGCTACCCGCCTCAATCCAGAATCCAGTAATCCGGCATCGGCTGGTTACAGTCACTACGGGGCCATCAGGATGGGTAATCCGGCATCGTTTCCCACCAATGGCAACCAGATTGACCTGCTTATTCACCACAATCTGCTCGTTGTAGCCAGACGTGCCGGACGGCGGCGCCGGGACATAGATGACATCGTCAGCAGACGCAGCATCAATAGCGGCCTGAATGCTATCGTATTCCACTACTCCGTCAGAGGTTACCCTGAATGGCCTGGTCGGGAATGAGCCGCTGCTCCCGCCCCCACCCGGTCCAGTGATAATTTGACCACTCAGGTACCGGAGGTACTCCCCATCCACAAATGCTTCCGAGCGGAATGGGATACCGTCCAGTTCCAGCGGCGCGGAAGGGGCAGAGATAATCACATGCTTACCAATCCCTATCTTCCCCATTCTATGGCTCCTGATAATTCTTCACGATGCCGTCGCCGGAGATTGTACCGGAAAACACAGAGTTAGCAAAATCCAACACGACCCCTGCCGGTACGGTAATGTTTGCAGAGAACTCGGCTGTAGGTGTGATAACCCGGTCACCGGCTATGGCGTCCGATAGAGCAGCAACCAGTCCGCTATCGGTCGCTTCATAGAAACTGACGCTGCCCGACAAAGCAATCCGGCGAATGGAGTTCAGCCGGCCCGCGACTTCCTGAATCTGTTCTAACGCAACAGGAGCGAGAGTAGGCGGCAACTCGCGAATATCTAATATGTCCTGCCAGCCAACTGACGTTGCCCCTGGCGCGAGCCGAATCAGCGCCAGTGGTACTGAGCCCACCGGGATTTCCGGAATAAATTCTGATGATACGGCCTCCGGCAAACATGTCTCAAGATTGAAGCAGACCAGGACATATCTTGTGCTCTCACCGATGTGAGGTTGCAAATCAACAAGCATTACGGTGAGCAGTTGCCTTATCCGCAAGTCTTTCCCAATAACCGTGCTGGGGAACACTCGCACCCAGAGGCTTGGCGGGACAGTTGGCGCCACCAGAAGTGGGGTGTATTGCTCTTTCTTAAGCCAGACAACATCATCTCCCCCACCCTCGCGTGCGAACTCATGTGCGTCATGGTGGCCTGGGACGTAGTGGACATTGCCCAGGCTGGGCATCGCCAGGTGGTCCAACCCGGTGACCACCCAGGCCGACGCTCTGAACTCCACCACAACCGGCAGACCTATCCGGGCCGGAAGCGAATAGTTCAATGCCCGAATCACGCCATTACTGGTCCTGACCAGGACCACGTTTCTCTCTACTACATCGGTGATGACCCCGGTCAGGTGAGTGCCCTCATTGGCGAGAGCGTCGGCAATTATTCCTGCGGTATGAATCAGCATGGCTACCGGTGACGGGTGCTACTGGTGAATACCGAACGGCGGCGTTAGCAAGAATTTGCGTGGTTCTCTGAGAAAACCGCTGTACGTGCCGGTCTTGTCTGACCACGTCAGCCCACCGTCAAGTGTATTACTGATGAGCACTCTCGTGTCACCAGCGGTATAAGTGTCAAACTGTGTCAGTACAGTCCATTCACGGGCGTTTGCAGGGTTTCCGTACACTCCCAGGTGGTATGGAAACTTGCTACCATTGGGGACATCGGTTTTCCGCTCAAGTCTCCCATCCAGATACTCAAAGAACGCAAAGGTATCCGTCTCGTCATCGTACAGTACAATAGCAACCTGGTTCTGGTTGTAAGTCCAGTACTCTATGCCACTCCCCACAGGTTCACAGTAACTTGGAGCAAGTTCTGTCCAATTCTGCCCCATGTCGTCCGTGACCGCGAATCGGTGCGAATTACTGCCCCAGGGCATGCCCGTTTTGTACATCCTTCCACCGGATGTGCCTTGTTGCCAGGGCTTACGAAACTTGCACGTCTCAGCAACACCCTGGTCAGGTCCAATGCGGACCCAGGTGCTACCGCGATTTAGCGAGCGATACAGGTACGAGGGATGTGTGACAATTCCTGTACCGAACATTCCTATCAGTTCATCTGTACCGGCTGTGTTCTCAAGCCACCAGCATTTTCTGGTATATACATACACGCGCCACCAGGGGTCAGAATAGAAATTCCAGGTCTGGCCCCAGTCCTCACTAAAGCAGTATGTTACGAAAGTGTAGTGCGTGTCGGGGTTCTCAAAACGGGCGATGAGGCCAATGTAGTTGGGCCTATGAACCAACGACATCAACTGGTAAACCGTAGTGTTTGCCGGGTCTACGAACTCGCCCAGATAAGACGAGACCAGGCTGTGGAGCGTCTCCTTAGAGACCAGCGTTTGCCAGTCCGCCGGTCCGACATGCTCAGCATTGCAATCTGGTAGATAAACGACTTCGCCATCCTCAGTGACGACAACAATGGACACGCCCCCCGCCCGTTCCACGTAGCGAAAGTCCACAAAGGGTTTCCCACCAGGGTTAACATCACCAAGTGCCAGGACCTGCTGCCAGTGCGGGTAAGGCGAGTAGTAATCACTGCTCCGATACACATACCCAGCATCCAGCAGCCACGCAAGCCCTTCGCCGGAGTAGAAAGGCGGTGGTTCTGGCATTGGTGGCACCGGCCATTCCGGAGGAGTCGCAGGTGGAGGCGGTGGGATGATTATGGTTTCGCCAGCAACCCTGGGAGTCTCAACTTTAACCGTTGCCTCAACAAGAAACGACTGTCCGCTCGGGCGAGCGGAAATTCTCTGTGGACTCCCAGTAACATACCCTCCCACATTCCAGAGTCCGGGCACCTGTAACTCGTGGAGGTCTTCCGCAATGGATGCATTAACCTCCGGGTATATCTTAAACATGTACAGCAATCCAGAGACACGGTTCAGGTCTTCCTGGCTGCTGACGATAAGTCCCTCAACGTCTTCTTTCCCCTGCCAGATGTCCGGTGTGGTACCCGGGTATCTGGACAAATACGGCGTGTCATAGGCAAAGCCGCCTGCCCGTAGTTCTCCAATGGGCGAAGGTTGCTTCTCGCGAATCTCCATCGGGGTTACCGAGTAACGCTGAACCGATGAGCGGTCCCACAACAGCAGTGGTTCTTCTACTACAAGAGCATCAACCCCGAACTGCACAAAGCGTGACAAAGCATCCTCCAGCAAATCATTGGCCTGGCTGAGTACCGAGCCCTCGCTGAAGGATTGAGACTTGATGGGCAAGTTCATCCGTGCAGACTGATAGTAGACAGGTGTTGTAAGGTTGAACGTTGAGTGGAACTCCAATAGCAGATGAAGCGCTCTGGCCGCCGTCAGACTTGGTACCCTGTACCAACTGTTCCTTGCCCCATCCTCAAGAACAAAAGCATGCGACACTATACGGTCCAGCAGGGCTACAGAAGAAAGCAGGGTGAGTTGAGAACGCCATTCACCCGCCTTGATAGCGTCTTCCTCCGGAAGCACCCACAGCAGGAACTCTTTGCTCCCATAGCGAATGAACGCCGGGGTCAGCGGCGGAGGTTCGGAAAGAGGTGAGGAAACTCTGACGACAACTCCTTCGCCCGGCGACCAGGAAATCTCGTCAATGATGACGTCCGGTGAATCTGTGATATTGACCAGCACGGGCAAAACCATTCTTCCGGTCTGGCCGTTGCTGTCCGTTGCTTCTGCAACAATGATTTTGTACCCAGGTGTCGGGAACGCAATGTGAAATGACGGCGGAGAGAATGTCACACTCCCATCAGGATAACAGGTCACACTCATGGAGGCAATGCTGGCCCCTGCCTCAAAAGCGTACGCGGATATCACGCCAGACAGGTCGCCACTGGAAAAGAGGCTACACTGGATGTTCACCTTTGGCGGTAGCGGCACTGGCTCCAGGTCCGTATCTTTCCAGACGGTTGGCGTCCCGGAAACGTCCGCAACGCGCTGGAGGCGTGGAAGTGGCGCAAAGGTCCGTGGGCACCAGATGTACAAATCGGTGCTCCACTCAATCTCGTTCTCCGAAACGGAAAGCGAGTCCTCGCTGGCGCCACGAATACGAACCATCCCCACGTCCCAATGTCGCGGGGATGTGCCGATATAGGCCAGTTCACCAGCCAGGGGAAGCATGCCGGTGACATCTGTGACCGACACAGTCATTAAAGAGCGCCCGGTAGAAGCAACCCTGGCAATGAAATCCCAGTCCACGCGTGGTTGAATCACAACGGATGATGGCTGTAGTGTCCTTCTCATACTATATGCCAACCACCGGGTTTAGATACTCTATGGTAACGTCCACGCCGTCGGCTACGCTAAGGCGAATCCTTTTTTGCACCCTGGAAATGAATCCCCGCATGGTGGTCTCGCACCCGTCCGGCCCGGGAAGGGTGACTGTTACGCTCTCGCCTAACAACTGGTAAAATATGCCGAACAGGTCAAGTTCGGCGGGTAGAGCGAACGAAAGTTCGCACGACCAGCCAGTGGAAAGAACAGGCTCACCGCCGATGGTGTAGCCAATAACCTTTGGCGTTTCCCAAGATACTGTCTCTGGATCTGGTACGACGAGGTCGTTGATGACCATCTACCATCCTCTCACCTTATGGAAGCCGGACCTGAATAACCGCTCAAGGCTTTCCGTTACCGTAGCCTCTATTTGGCCTGTCAGCCCGGCAACCTCGGCCCTCACCACCGCGTTAAGTTGGTGGGTGAGGGCAATCGGCGGTATTTGGACTGGGTAACCACCTTCCCGCCGGAGCGGTTGGGTGATGACCAACTCCGGCCCGGCTTCCCCTGCAATAAAGTGGGTTGGCCCGGTGACTATGTCAATGCCACCTCTGGCTCTCGGTTGCACGCCAGGCCGTGATGTGCCAGGAAACGAAACACCGGCAGAACCAGCCATTGACCGCAGCGCCGAAAGAAGACTTACGGTGTATGAAATGGCACTGTTCAGCCAATTCAGATAACTTTGCACAGTATTCCGCACCGCAGTCAGCGTCGTTGCGCCACCCATCTGGATGGTATTCCTTAACTGCCCGAACTGCTGGTACAAAAATCCGAAGTAGTTTATATGGAGCCCTTTCAAAGCGTTCACCATATCAGTAGTTATCGTTATCTGGTCGCGTGAGTATGCGGACATGATAACCGCTGCCGATCGGCGGAACTTTTCTTCTTCGGACAGTGTCTGGTCATTCGCAATTTTCTGAAGTTCGTACTCCAGCATCAGGTCTCGCATCAGGTCCTGCAATCTACGATTGGCCTCGCGCTCGCGGTCCTCGCGCTCGCGTCGTTCGCGGATTGCCCGTTCCTCCCGCTCCATTTCTTCCCAGCGCCGAATTTCCTCCAGTTCTTGCTGGTAACGCTCGCGCAGTAACGCGAGTTGCTCCTCATACTGCTTTTGGGCATTCTCTATTGCATCCTGATACGCACGGTATGCGTCAGCACGCTGCCGTTCGGCAGCCTCGTGCGCTTCCTGGATTTCACGGTCGCGCCGGCGAGCAGCCCAGAATGCCGATTCTGCATCCCGGTCCATCTCGGCCCGAAGCATGTCGTCGTAGTAATCTCTCCAAATGGAACGCAGCCTATCGGCCAGTTCCTCATTGATTTTCTCAAGACGCCGCTGGTAGTCCCGCTCGGCCTCAAGCAGTCGGTCAGTATAGTCCTTCCGTAGTTTGGGTCTGGACTTTCGGAGTTCCTCTTCAGCATCTCGCAACCGTTTCTGGCGCTCGCGCGCCAGGTCTTCCTCCCAGCGCCGTCTCTCAATCTCCAAATCCTCTTCCCATCGCAACCATTCCAGGAACATCTGACCGGCCTGGCGAAGGGCTTGAGTGACATCGTCAACCAGGCTACGCACCTCGCCCGCAGTGTCTTCGGCGATAATGCCAACCTCTTGCAGAACTTGCCGGAGTTGCTCAAATCGCTCTCGTTGCTCATCAGTAATCTCTATATTCGCCCGGCCGTCATCAATTAGCGGGTCCAGAATGCCGCCAGCACCAATCTCAACCCTCATAAATCTTTCAAGGAGATAGCCCAGCGCCGCAACTTGCTCTTCCGTCAGGTCAACCATTGCCTCTGCGGGCATATATGCCCTGGCAAGTTCCGTCCCATAGGCTTTCCAGGCATTCACACCGGTTACACCAAGACGGCGTGACCCGGCAATTATTTCATCAAGACGGGCCCTCATCTCCTCCGCTGGCAGTTGTTGAATGTAAGCAGCGGCCTTCTGGTATGCCTCCGCGATTTCCTCAGCAGATTTCTTTGATTTGATGAATGAACCGTAAGCAGCGTAGATGCTTTCTGCAAGTCGGGAAAGGTGAGGCGCCATCGCCACCCCGAGAGTGGCCTGAAGCGCGGCTTTTACGTCATTGACAGCCTGTTCAAGTTTGTTAGCATCGCTGGTAAGTCTATCAAACGACGTTCCCAGCGCTTCGGCTGCGGCAGTGCCATAAAACATAACTGCCCAGACGATGAGCAGTGATTTCTGCATCTGGTTTAGTTGCTCGGTTGAAGTAACGCCAGCAATGCCGGATTCCTCCAACATCTGAACAACCTTTGCAAGCGCCTCGCTATAACGCGCTGATTCGGCGCTGTTACGCTTATATAGTTCAAGGAGGTCGCCAAGATTGCCAGAGACCATCCCAGCCGTTCTTACCATTCGGATTTCGCCTCTCGCAATGGAGTCTGTCCATTTCTCAAAAGCCTCTCGCTGATTGGAAACCTCGCCAGTCACAAGGGCAAACAATGATGACAGGCGCATCATTTCCGGAGCCAACTCAATCAATTCCGGCGGAAGCCCAAGTGCAGCGAGGCGAGAAAGTTCAACCACAGCCTCCCACTGCGTCATTGCCCCAGCAGCAGCGCTCTGCATTTCACGAGCAAGGTCTTTGATGTTCGTCACACCGGCAGCACGAAGCACCAGTATAGCGTTTGTGACCCGGTCAACACTGCGTGCTCCCTCCAGCGCTGCATTATAAATGGTGCGGAGCGACTTTTGGAGGAAGTAGCCGAAAAACATCACGGTAAATACCTGCCAGCGCAAGTCCATGAGGGAGCGCATGAACCCCCTGGCGGATTTGCGGGCCTGGTCAAAAGCGCTTGCAACAGCGAGAACCCTGGCCGCTTCGCCGGATGGGATTGTCGGCAACTCACCAGCCGGCGGCGCTGCTCCAGGCGGCCCTCCTCCGGAGGGCGGAACTGCGCTAAGTTTCTCCAGGCTTTCCGACAGCGCAGCGAACTTCCTGGACGCGGTTATTGCAGATTCGCCGGACTCGCGCATTACCTTGCTGGATTCCTTGTATCCCGTCATGATGGCGCTCACGGCTTGCTCTGCCGTCAGAACTCCTGTTTGGACTGCTTTGGCGGCAGTATCAATAATTGCTTTGGGGACACCCTCCACTCCCAGCAAGGCGAGTTGCTGACGAATGGTATTCTTAATGGCCGTGATGTTCTCTGGTTTTATTGCTTTTACCGACTCCCGGAGAGCGACAGTGAGAGCAACTATCTGTGCTTTGCCCTTCAGCCCAATTTCCTCAAGGGCCTGGATTGGAGTGCCCGCAATGGCATTGCTCAACGTGCGAAATGCACTGGCGGTCTGCTCAACACTTGCCCCCGGGGTAACACCGACTGCCCGGAGTATTTCACTCCACCTCTCCATCCCTGTGCGGATGGCAGAAGTCATCTCCTCAATGGTTAACTCGCCAGTCGCTACCATGCCAGCAAACTGGCGGGCCACCCGCGCGGAAATGCCGGGAAAGAGCGACTGGATTGCGGCTGCAATCTGGTCAGACGCAAGAGCAGCAGCGGCAGATACTTTCGCCCCAACGTCAGCAACGCTCGCGCCGAGTTCCGACGCAGCACGGTCAATAGCAACTGACGCGGCAACAATTTGCGCCTGGCCGGTCAGTCCGACACTCGCGAACAGATTGGGCGCGGTCGCAAGAGCGTCGGCGAAAAGGTCAATGGCGACCTCTGCATCCCGCGCTGCAATTGTGGGGTCAATGCCCGCGAGTGCGAAGATGTCCCTCCACTGCTTCACACCAACCTGGATGCCAGCAAACGCTTCCCCTATGGTAATCTGACCGGCTTTCACCATGCCAGCAAGTTCCTCGGAAAGCGCAACGCTGAGTTCCGGGAACTGGTTCCTTATCGCTATGGCAAGTTCAGCAACTGAAGCGTTTATAGCACCAGCCACTGCCTTGCCGCTGGTGGCAACCTGGGCGGAGGCCGATTGCCCGGCAGTAGCAATGGCCTCTCCGGTAGCACTCTCGGCAGCAGCCAGTTCCGCACCGGCCTGCGCTGTTGCGGCAGCGGCGGCAGACGCCGCCTCGCTGGCCCGCTCCGCCGCACCGGAATACGCGCTCGCGACCGAGGCGGACATCTGGGCATGCCTTCGCTGGATTTCCGCAACTGCTTCCTCCAGCGTCGGAAGGGCAGAAGTCGCAGAATCACCTGCCTGACTAATTGCCTGAGAAGCCTCTTGGGATGCCTCGGAGACAGTCTTGCCGAAATTAAGCAATTTCCCAGCAAGCGCTGGTGCGTCCGGGAGGAGCCGGACAGCACCCATCGCGCGTGCCATGCCAGCAACGAATGCCGGGGCAGCACGAAGCGGTAATACACGGAGAGCACCAGCCACCGCCCGGCTCAGTTCTTGTTCCATCAAGGCAGCACTGGCTGAAGCGGCCCGCCGGATGAATTCCGGTTGCACGCCAGTCTCTGCAAGACGGCGCCTCCTGGCAAGCGTCCGTAATTCGGGAAGTTGTTCCTGGAGGCTGCCGCGCAGTTTGACCTCCGCCGGTATCTCAACCTTCATCCGGCGGACGTAACTTCTCGCGCTCCGAACCGTCCGGTCAAGGGATGATTCGTCAAGCCGGGAACTAACGAGAACGTGGACGCGTGCCAGGATGTCTTCCATCGGACTCCCGCATCTCTACAATCATTGCTTCAAGGTCGGAGGAAATCTCAATCGCCGCCATCATCATCGCGCGCGCTTCGCGCGGGATGGAAAACCATTCGTCAAGCGGGATGCCCCACTCACGCGCTGCACAGGCTTCCCAGAACAGCGGGTGAGCAGAGACCGTCTCCGATTTCTTACGCTTTCTTCTTACCGGTTTTCCGCCGAGCCTGACCGCGAAAAAGTTCCTTTGCTGACTCCACATCTTCCTGGCCGACAACGTTCAGGGCGGCCTGGATAACAGCACTCACATCATCTGGTGTGAGCAGCACGTTGGTTAAGAGGTATTCCGCTTTGGGGTAAAATCGCTCAATCTCGGGACATTCGCCTATGATGGCGCGAGGCATAAGAGGAGCAAATTCTTCCGGGCAGGTCCAGCCTTCTGGAACATCAGTCATGACAACGCCGTTCTTTTCCCACCGCTCAACCATCCCGAGGCAGAACACGAGGATGATAGCCTCAAGGCGCTCTTGCGCTTTTTCAACCTCAGCACTGTACCTGGCAAAAGCCTCTGTGCCCGGACGCGCGGGCAGTGACTCTGTACCGCCCAGACCTGTGACCGTCTCAATGGGTGGGGAAGGGAAGCGGGCAAGACGGCGGAATTGAAGTTGAACATAGCCGGGTACTGGGCTGACTTCTACCCAGCCCCATGAAAAGTTAACGCGCATGTCAATCCTCCTGTGATGAAATGATAGGTGGCGAAAGACGAGAACCTGGTATGGGGTGGGGGTTTGCTACCCCCACCCCATACGCCCTATCAGCAGACCCGCTCAACCGGTTCTACGACATACACCGTATCCAGACCCGTGAGAATCCAGGCCGGCCCGGTTGTGGCAGTCACGTAGGAGCGGGCATTGTCAGAGTACGTGTACCACGTCAGTCCACCGTCCTCCGTGATGTAGATGCCATCGCCGGTCGCAACACCGAAGACGCCATCGGACGAGAACTGCATGGCGGAGATTGAAGTCCCGATGGCCCCAACCTCGGTAGCCGTCAGCCCGGGCGCCCAGGTATAGACGGTCGTCGGAGTGGCAATCACCAGCCGCCGGGCCCAGTTCACCGAAGCGGCAACAAACTCCTGGCTACCCAGCGTAACAGACGTGAACTGGCTACCGCTTCCGTAAACCACCAGGCCGTTATTGCCGACCGCGTAGACCGTGCGGCCATCGGTGGTGATGGCCGAAAGGCTGGTGAAAGCGCCAACAGGCTCCCAGGCCAGCCCACCATTCGCGCTGCGGTGGATAGTGCCGTCAGAGGCAGCGGCGTACACCGCTCCGTCGTTTGTCCGGCAGACACCGACAACGCTTGCGCCGTTGCTGGTGGACAGAGAGGTGGTCGTGAAGGAAGTGCCGTTCGTGGAACTCGCAATCACCGCCGGTGCGCTGGCGCCCCCGCTACCGCCGACGATATAGCGCTGGCCGATGCGGGTGGTGAAGGTGGGGGCGAAATCCAGACTGGTGCTGGTCCACGAGGCCCCACCGTTCACCGAGAACTGGAAAGCATGGCTGGCGCCGTCTGACGTGATTGCGTACAGACGCTGAAGATAGCCAACTGCCGGGGCACAAACCGTTCCACACGACTCCGGCTCCGCCGCTGCCATCAGCACATCCGCCAGCGTTGCAATCTGCCTCTCGGCGGGCGGCCCCCAGAGCACATAGCCCGTGAAGGCTACGTTGATAGTCGCTTCCACCACGTTGGTGGTGGGCTCCAGGGAAACCGGAGCGGAAACAGTTTTGTCTCCAATCTCCCCGCCGACCATGATAATAGCAGATGAGTAGTTGGTCGGATTCGCCCGCTCCCCGGTGAGCGAGAAGTTCACTCGCCCGGCAATCGGTCCGCACGTCAGACGAAGCCACTGCTCGCGCGTGGTTTCCAGCCGGAGTCGGACAGTGGTAGTCATGTTGCCAGGCGCGCCGCGAACGATGCGCTGGGGCACCCAGGAGCCGTAATCCGGACCGAGACCGAAAACTGTGGTGAGGTCACCAGCCGGAAGCGTGATGTCGTCCACCCCGGCACAAACAAACTGCCAGGGGGAGTCCGGCAAGGCGATGAAGAGACTGGCTTCAGACTGAGTGAGTGGCATCTGAAACCTCCAATCAGTAGGCAATCAACTGCTGAAGTTTGTACCACGCTTCAACTCGCCCCCTGGTGCTACCAAGTGGCGAGTGAAACGGAACGCCGTTCTCCGACCTCTGCTTCCACCATGCCACATCCACCGAGGCGAAGCACCCTGAACAGGAAGCCTCCGGATAGTCCGCCAGAACCATCGGAAGCCAGATGTCCGGGCGCTCTATGCCCTGGAGCGCGTAGAGCGTTACTGGCATGGTGATGCATTCGTTATCTATGTTCACCCACCGGTCGTTGATGGTTACGGGTGTTCCCCAGACAGCAGTGACTTCAAATTGGGCAATTCGGTCAATGGTGGGGGTAATTGGGCCCCTCTGCCCGACATAGATTTCCGGTGACAGAACGTCGCAAAGGTCCAGTATCTCAGAGCCCACGTTTGGTGGGAAGACGCCAACCAGCGGGAATGGCGCGTAGTCGGTGTATTCGCGTTCAAAGAGAACGGACAGTTCAAGCCAGGCTGGTTGCACACCAGTGTCCAGAAGTTCCTGAAGTGGCACAGACCAGTCCAGGAGCACTTTCCCTGGGATACTGGATGGCACAACCGCTGGCGTCAGCGCGGCACGCTGGACAGGGGTATCCTCGGTGTCTAAAAGGGCCTGCCTTACAAAACGCTTAACTTCCCACAATGACGGGGAGCCAAGCATTCTGGCGGCAACGCGTGTTGTCAGCCGGGTGGGGTAAAGACCGAACAGGGAACCTCCGACCAGGTTATCCAGTTCGGCGCTTACGGCTTCTACCACGCTTCTGAATGTCAGTCGGTCCGGGCCTGGCGGGTGGACGTTCCTCGCTTCCGTCGGTGTCGGCCACACCAGACAATGCGGGTCGGTCATCGTCCCCCAGAACGACTCCGGAACCATCCCGACTGACAACATCGCCCTCCTGAGTGCCATTCTTGTCAACATGGACCAGCCCTCTGCCCAGCAGGTACTCTACATCGTGTTCGTGGACGTAGATTGTCAGACCGTTCTGGACGACGTACCGTCTGCCCCCAGGAGTGCTGATTCGCATCGGGTACGGGTAACCAGACTTAACCTTGAGCGGTACGGTCCTCGCCGTCCAGTTTTGTGGACAGTTCGCACACGGCATGGTTACCTCCGCATGCGCGATTCGGAATGGCAATGGAGAGGGGGGTGGAGGCCATGCCTCCACCCCCTTATCAACCCGCCTACGTCCGCGTGGTCACCCCACCGCTCATCAGTGGCTCAGGGAAGCCGATGGTCAGGGCGGGCCAACTGATGTTGGTAATCTTGGCCGCCAGGTACGGCGTAAGCAGCACGACACGCGGCACCACAACACCGGTCAGATTGTAGCACAGCCCGCCGCTGGGTGAGGTGTACCACAGCACCTTCCCGGCATCCGTCACAACGGCAGCGGCGTACCCCTGGGCCAGTTCCGGAGCGCCGTCCATGTTCAGGTAGTTGAGGTAGGTCAGTTTCCGGCCACCGGCGCTGACCGGGATGATGTAGATGTTTCCGGTGCTTGTACCCTCTTCGGTGGTGACCGGAATGCCATCATCGCCGATGAACGGGTAAGCGTGCCCGCCAATGGCAATGACGTCCTCCGACAGCATCCGGTCCCGCTCGCGGGCCAGCGCAGCCAGGTCAATGGTCGGGGTATGGCCCGTCGGGAAGGTGTAACCGAAGACCGCAGAGTACATCCCTGCCCAGGTCAGAGAGAGCAGGTACTTCAACTCCGGCGGGAGGGCAATCACCCACTGGACCTGCCCGAAGCCATACGCTGCCGCACGCTTCCGAAGGACCGTCATCACCTCCAGCAACCGGCGAGCCAGCACAGACCCGGTGGCATCCGTCGCGTTATAGTCATCGGAGAAGTCCACCACCACCGAGCCGAGGTTCGGACAGGAAGTGCCGGTAAGGGCGTCAGTAATCGTGTCCGTGATAAGGGCGTCCAGGCCGTTCATCTCCCGGAAGCCCTCAGTTCCGCCGGTGGGGTCGCCGGTCCAGACGTCCTCGTGCAGCCGGAGGTACAGAGCGCGCGCGACGGCCAGCATCGCCAGCGCAATACCGGATTCGGTCAGCACCTGGTTGTTTACCTCGCCCCTGCCAATCAGTTCGCGAACCTCGGGAGAGAGGAGGTCCCCGATAATCTCAAAGTCCACCTCTCCCTGGTTCACCCGCTGGATGAACTCCTCGGGGCTGATGGTGGGCGAAGTGAAGCAGTACCGCCCATACGGGATAATGGCGACGCACGACGCCAGTTCCCCAACTTCCTGGCAGGTGCCGCACTTGCTCTGTGGGACGGTGCCGGACGGCGTAGAGTCCACCCGCAAGAGATACGCAACCTGCGGATTAGCCAGATTGGACGCGACCCAGGACAGTTTTGACAGAACGGACGTCGGCGTGACAACTGTGCTCAGCACTTCTTTGGCACTGACACCAGTGAACGCAGTGCCAGCCCCGTGAAAGCGAAGTGGCATGGTTTCTACCCTCCAATCAGTTTTTGGGCAAGGACGCCAACAGGTGTGGCAACCTCACGCGCAATCGGGGTAACGGATGGACGAGGGGCGGCGTCCAGTGCTTTCTGGGCGACCTCCTGCGCCTGGCGCACCTGCTCACTGAGTGCGGCAACGACTTCCGACAGTTCGTTGACGCGTCCCTCAAGGTGCGCAACCACCTCAGTGAAGGACTTCTCTTCGCTGTTGGGCGCCGGGTAGGGGTAGCCGTACGCAGAGCCGCCCTCTTTGGCCATTTTCTCGGCGATTTTGTCGGCCTGCTCCTTGATAGACTTCGGCGCAATGCGTGACAGAATGGCGGCCAGAGCGCCGAACTCTCCGGGCTTGGCAATACGGACGATGACAGCCAGCGCCTGCAGGTACTCCCGCACGCGCTCGCTTACATTGCCTTCGGCCAGAGCAGCAATCTGGCGCCCGAAGGTGGCAGCAGACTTCTCGCCCTCCTCCCATTCCTGGGCGGTGTCGTCATCGGCCCCGTCGCCAGCGGGGTTGCCAACAGACTTGCTCGTCAGGCCGGCGTCGTCAAGCGTCTGCTCAAGCCGACTGGCGGCCTCCAGCAAATCTTCCAACTCTTTGGCAAGAGCGTCGGGGCTGGTCTCCTCAATGACGACATCCTCGTCACCTGTGGTAACGACCTCCAGTTCATCTTTCGTCATTCCATTCCTCCCCCAATGTTGTCAATGGGAAATGTTGTCCAGGGATTGGCGGCCATCCCGGCAGGCAGGATGCTGACTTCTCGCAGTACCATCCTGACGATTTGGGACGGGTCATTAGGGTCACGCAATCCCCAGAAGCCAATGGATGTTGCCCACCCGTTGGGCGCAACTTTTGGATGTCCCATTGGGTGTGCGGACAGGAAACTTTTCAGAAACCTTGCCTTCGGTGTATTACGGAACTTCCCGATGCCGAAAACGAACTTCCCGTGTGGTACAAACGCAACCAGGTCCGCGATGTCTGTCCCATCCCGGTGAGCAATCCGAACCGTCGCTCCGGCAGGCTGGTGTGCTACCAGAGATTGGACTGCTGACCGTGTAACAAAATCTCCATGCAGGTCAAGGTATCTATTGGTAACCGGCAGGATTATCCAGTCCCCCACTATTTTATAGCAAATTGCTCCGGAACGCAAGCGCGGCAGGAGTGCGAGGAAGATTTTCCAGGGCAGGTGCGGCCAGCGGCGGACGGCCTTTGCCAGCCAGGATTTCAGGGATACCTTAACCGGACGGTCATCGGACAGCGGGTCACGATAGAAGAACACCTCGTGTCCCCGCTGAGCAAGCCTGGAGCGAATCCGCTCCAGAGACTCCCGGCGCGCGACAGGTTCACCCCCGGCCTTTACTGTCCAGACGCCAGGCTCTATTCTCTGGAACGCAAGACGAAGGGGGGCACCCCGGCGGCCGTGTAGCACCACCTCAACGAAGTGGCGGTTCCATGTCCCGGCACTGTACGTACCCCAGTCAACAGCATCAAATCTGGCGTACTTCTGGCTGGTAGAACCCACTTCACCAGGGCCGGACACAAACGGCTCGCCCTTGCCGATTTCCAGCCAATCAATCGGTTGTGGCTGCTTGGGGGCACATCGCAGTACCTTCCCGTCCTTCAGTGCCTGCCAGGGGTCATCAACTTCCTCCTCGGAGAAAACCGTGAACCCGAAAAGGTAACCACCGTCACCCGCAGTCATGCGAATATCATAGTGAACCGAATGGCCTTCCGGCGGGTTGTCCACTTCCTCGCGGGTCAGGCCGCGAATGTGCCTCTGGACGATAAACCGCCCATGCCCATCGGTTGGATAGTATTCTTGCCATTTTGCTTCCCAGGTGGCCTCGGCGCGTTCGCTTCTTGTATCGCCCGGAAGTACATCGTCGGTTTCCTCTGTAAGTGCTTTCACCACACGCTCAAGTTCTCTGTAGTGCGGGATTTGCTCCGCCTTGTCCTGGACTTCCTTTAGCCATTTCCCTTTTTCTGGTTTGAAGTTGGTGATGATGAGTTCAGGATGCGGACGGGTGCCACGACCGGAATCATCTAACCGTGCTGCAATCACACGGAACGCGTGCCAGGTGTCCGGCAATTTCACTCCGGACTTTCTTACGTCATCAGGCTCACATGAGAGAATGAACTTGCCCCGAATGGTTTTCAGCAACTCCAACAGCCTGGCAAACTGCCCTATGGTGAACGGGTGCTTGTACTTAGCCTCTGTGACATCAGAAGTAGGATACGGCGGGTCCAGGTAAAACAGCACATCCTTTCGCCGCCGCAGCCTGCGGATAATGTCAAACGCATCGGCGTTCAGAATCTCCACGCCGCGAAGTCGGCGTTTCAGTGCAAGATACGTCCCGGTCGGAAGCCTGTGTCTGCGATGGTTCGGAGGCCAGTCAACTGATTCGTATCCGCGATAAAATCTGTTACCGACCATCATGAACAGGGCGGCCTCTCGGCCAGAGCGGGGCGTCTGCTCTTTCAACATGCGTTGGGTTTCCCTTGTTAGTGGCGTTCTGCGTGCCTCCTCAACCACTTCGGCAATCTCGGCATCGGACGCCCTTTGGATAAAACGGTAGCAAGCAATCTTCGCCCTGTCTATATCTCCGATGACCTCCTTGCCAATCTTTGGCTTTAGAGCAAAGAATCCCAGCGTCCCTACAAACGGCTCACAGTATAATGCATGTTCTGGGAAGAGTTCAAGGATTGCCCTGGCTATGCGCGCTTTTGTGCCGACACCCTGGAACGGCATAGGTCCACCAGCAAACCACTTTCTGGTTGCCTTCGCATTTGCATGCTCCAGCATGACACGCATTGCCTGCTGAAGCGTGTAGGGGGCCCCTTCATTGACCTCCGTGACGACCGCGTTCTGGAACTTCAGCGAGTCGCCGGACGGAACCAGTTCCTGGCAGATTACCGTGACTGTATCCCCCGGCTTTGCCCGGATACGAGTGACCATTGTCTTGCCCGTTGGCTTTCCGTCCGCCCATTCGCACTCGTACACCCAGCCGTTTTCCTTTTGCTCGGTGCTTACAACACGGGCCCGCACCTCAAGCATGCGTTTCACCTTGCTCCACGACTGGCTTGGGCCTGCGGAAATGGTTGACCGCAGGTCTTTGGCGACAATGCCCTCCGAGCCGGGCAGGAAGGCAAGTCTGTCATACGCCGCTTCCAACTCCTGCTTGTTCTCAACAACTACGGCCGGGGTGAGGAATTCCTCCGGCACTATTTTCTCAAGGACTTTTCGCCTCTCTTCATACGGTGTGTCGTCACTCACACCATGACCGGACAGAACGTCAAAGAACCTGGGACGAGCGGCCCAGTCAATCTTCTGACCTGATAGCACGGCCGGCATCAGATGACGCGGGACGACCCGGCCCTTTGCCACCATGAGGAGTTCACCATCCAGTTCAACTGGTTCCCCCTCGGTGTTCAATTCCTTGACGACGTCGGCAAAGTACGCAGACACGTCCTTGCCGCTTTCTGTCACTGCCCTGAAGGAACCGTCACCGTCAACCGTCAGTTTAACCCGCCAGCCGTTCCACTTCGGCTCAACCGCAAACGGCGCATGGGAATGCCCCCATGCCTCCCACATCTGGTCGGGGGAGAAGTGCTCAAAGTAGAACGGTACTGCGGGCTTCATCGGCCATGACCCAGACTTTCCCTCCTCCTGTGGCGCGGTCGCCGATTTGATTTCCACTATCTCCGGTCGTTTTACCCTCAATACCAGGTCGGCTATCGGGATGTAGTCGGAGTGTGGGCCTGTGGGTTCCGGGATGATGTGAAGTGGGATGTCATGGCGGTCAATCCCTGACCGTTCGGCGATAAGATTCCGTAATTGGAGCAATACGCTGTCCGCCGGTATGGTCAGCGCATCTCCGATAAGTTCTGCACGCACGACCACATCAATGTCTCCGGGATTATCGTCCCGTACAGCGCCACCAGCAACCGACACGAAGTCACTCACCAGGACCAGGTCTGTATCCGTCATTTGAACTCCACCTCCACAGAGACGTTGGGCGCAGTAACAGCGCTGACAATGGCGCCGCGAATTGACCTCAGCACCGCCGGCGCAACCACCTCGTACGCGCTCTGGGTCAGACGCCGGGGGGTGATGCCGGGATGGATGACAGCCTTTGCAATAATCGTTGGACCGCTCCGGCTGGCCGGGCCGGATGAGAAGTAGTTCGGGCGCGTACCCTGGAGCGCACGCCGGTATCTCTGCCTGAACATCAGGAACGGGCTATTTCTGGCAGTTATGACATGCGGGGCGGTTCCGCCATCCACAAACCGGTAAGCGTCCAATTGCCGGTCAGTCCCGGAGGCCGTGATAGTGACACAGATGTCAACTGCATCTCCGGAGCCCGTCACTGTCGTGGTGGCAGAGAAATCTGGAGCATTCCGCCAGTGCTGCGTCCACGCTTCCAGGGTTGCTACCATCTCGCGACCAAGTTGCTTCGCAACGGTCTGAGAAAGCGTGGCCGAGACGGCCTTTACAGCCGTTCTTCTCAGTGCTTTTTTCGCTTTCCCGATGACGCTCATTGTTCTGGCGTGATGTCCTTTCCTTCCAACAACTCAAGATATTCTCTTCGGAGGTCCCCAGCATCGGCGGCAATCTGCCTGGCAATATTGATGGTCAGTTCGCCGGATGATATTCTCCTTGCTCGCTCCTGGGCTCGCATCAGCGCGGCCTCGGCCTGTAGCCTGGCCTCGGTGAGGTCAGTCGGAACGAACTCCACCTGCGCCGGGAGAATCCGGTTCAGGTTATGCTCAAACTGACGCAGGATGATGCCGTACAGCCGCATCGCGGCCAGCCGTGCCATAACCTCGGCCTCTGTTGCGGCCCCAAGTCGGGAGCCGGGGAGCGGGGCGATGGAACCGTAGTCCACGCCCAGCCCATTTGCAAGCACCGTGACATACCACTCCATGACATCCTTGAGGGAGAATCCTTCGGGAAGGTCTTTCAGGCGAACCACCTCGGCGGTAGGCGTGGCGCTGGGGTCCAGCGGGTTTAGAAAAACCGGTGGGACGTAGACGTGCCCACCTGCGCTAACGGCTTTCTCTGTTGCCTGACGCATAGCATCCTCAACGGCCCTGGCAGGGGCGTTGGTCATCACGATGGTGTCGGCCATCGTGCCCTGGACACGCTCCTGGTGCCACGAGAGGAGAGACGCCATAAACGAGACCGCCTGGGCAAGCCGCGAGGCTGCGCAGAAGCCCCAACTGGTCCCCGGTTGCGGGTTGTCAACGACCTGAAAGCATTCACGGTTGGAGAGGGTAACCGTGACGCCGTCTTCCCGAAGGTACTGAAGAGGGTATTCCGGGTTCTCAGTAGGGACGCACCGTGTGGGGTCCAGGGAGAGAAGAACGGGGGGCGAATCGGGGTCGTAAATGACGTCAGCCGGGTCCACAATCGTACCGGCTTTCGTCATCCATACTCTGCCGTCCGGTGTGAGGGTTGCAAAAACCTCGCTAAACGTCTTCTTCTCAACAGTGCGACGAGCGATTTCCACCCAGCCACCGCTATCGGTCACCAGTGCACCGAAAGCAACGGCATGAATCAGCGGCCTCAGTCCACGCCCGAACTCCGCCGTCGCCAGGATTTCCCTTGTTCGGTTGACAGCCTCATTGCTCCCGACCACGGTGTACCGGGCGTTGGAAATTCTCGTCAGAGTGGAGTACAGTGCTCCACAAAAGAGGGGTTCACTCGTAGCCAGGCGCACCAGCGCCTTGTTCCGTTCGGGGCCGCGCTGCTTCGGTATCGCGCCCACAAGCGAGAACACGGTTGCCATGAAGAACTCTGCCAGCGCGTCGGCAGAGTACAACTCGTTTCTTCTCGGCCGTCTGGCCTTCGCAACCACGCCCATTTGTTCTTACTCCATAATAACGGTTAGAATTCTGGTAGTTATGACCTGTTAGCCAGCAAGAGGAGAGGCCCGCCAATGGGCGAGTTTCGGTGCGCAGGCGTAACAGCAGCGTAACGACGGTGTAACGACAGCATAACAACAGCATAACAACAGGGGTGACGACAGAGGCGTCGGTCACGCGTCATTATACACCATAGCGTGCTGGAAGTCAACTGGTGGTAGGGGGATGCGATGGGGTTATAGCATATACCGGCTGGCACGATAGGCGGCCATCGCCATTGCGACGATGACATCATTGTGCCCCTGGTCAACGACCGTGAAGCGGTTGGCTTTGGGGTCCCAGCCAGTGCTTTTGTACTGGCGTTCTATTATTGGGAGCAAGCTTTCTGGTATCAGGATTGCTCTTAAGCGAAAAAGGGAGTACAGGAACGAGTCGGCCAGCGAACGGGACTGTTGCGGGAAGGAGCGGACATACGCCTTATAGTCTCTGGCGAGGTTCTGGGCCATGTAATGCAACTGGTATGGGTCGTAGGCAATCTCAATGACCGGGTAGCGGTCAGTCAGGTCCCGCAACAGGTTCTCGGCCTCTGAAAAGTCCACGCGCTGAGAACGAGGGTCCATGACGTGAACGAAGCGAACAAGGTATTTCCCTTCGCCGACCGGTGAGACGCCGACAATGGCAAATGTGGCGCGGGCGAACCCGGCGTCCACACCGATGACGACCTCTTTTCCCCTGGGGGCGACCAATGATTCGGCTTCGCTATCCGGGATGACGCAGGCATTCAGCCAGGCAATCGGGAGGGCCATTGCGGAAGGGGAGACCCACTGGTTCAGGTGGATTCTGGCAAACTCGTGCTCCGGCAGGTGTCGCCGTTGCGACTCGTAGTACTCCGGTTTTTGCCAGCCGAACCGGGTCAGCGCTTCCTCTCCGCAATCGTAGTAGTACAGAAGTTTGCCTGCCGGTGACACCATGACCTTTCCGGCCAGTTCCGGGGAGCGCGTCTTCACCACCAGCCCGGACGATTTCGCCTCGTTGTACAGTGTCTCCAGGACAGAGCCCTGGCCCAGGTACCCGGCATAGGACTCCACCCACCTGATAGCGTGAGGTACGGTAGGCGGTGGGGTCAGTTCTACCCAAAGGGATTTCTTATTGGGTGTGGTGTAGGCCCACACCTCGGTAAAGACGGTCATGGCGGGGTTTGCCCCCGCCGCCCCGGGTGCGTTCACCGGGAGAGGGTAAATCTTTGACCCGTTCGGCAGAACAACTTCCGACTGGGTAATCCTGGCCTGGACGATAGGGTTCAGTTCCAGCGAGTTTACGACGGCCTGGAACACCCGGTCGGTCGCCTGTCGGCCGTCGTTGGCCAGAAGGATGATTTCGGACCCCGGGAACAGAAACGCGTACCACAGAGTCACCGCCGCCGCAACGAGAGTTTTCCCGGTCTTCTTGGGCGATGACCACACAATGGTCTGGAAGTTAAATACGGAGCCGCTTCTGGAGAGGGCAATCTGGAGCAGTTCCCGCTGGAACTCCTTGAAGCGGATAGGCCCGGGTGGGAGGACCTCGCCGGTCTCTGGGGAGAGCGGTGCCTGGACCCAGAAGCAGTGTTCCATCCATGCTACCGGGTCCGCAATTGCCAGCGCCATCAGGTCAATCTTCTGATTCGTCTGCTTCGTCCGACTCAACTACGCCTCCTGGCAGGACGAGTTGTTCAACGCTTTCGGCAGGAATGATAGCCGGCTGTGGCGCACCTGGTGTCATGCTGATAACTTGCAGTATTTGAGCAAGAGGAGCACTTCGGGACACCTGCTCGCCGGTGAGCGATGCCGTTGCCTTGAAGAATGTGGATGCCGCCTCAATAAGGCGTGCAGCCACGTGGCCGCTGACCTCAATGTTCTCAATATTTTCAAGTACTCGCTGGGCCATAGCGGAAACGGCCCTGGCGGCGGTGGCTACTGCATTTGCAATCTCCAGCGCGGACATGGAGCGGGCGGCTTCCAGCATGGCCCGGTCGTACTCTCTTGCCCGCTCAACCCAGTTGAAGGCGACGCTCTTTCTGACAACGTCCTGGACGGGCATGTTAAGGACGGCGGCGGTTTCGGTAATTGTTCGCCGTCCAGGGTGCAATGCAAGGAACGCCAGGAAAGCGTTGTAGTCCTCCTCGGTTTCTCCTGGCTCTCTGGGTGGTGGGTCAGGTAAGGCTGATTTGTCCGGCCACATCTGTTCACCTCAACGCGAATACCGCGACCGACTGTTTGCCAGCGCACGGCAGTCCGGTAATCAACTTCAACAACAATGTTCTTCTCAATCATCCACATGTACGCGTCCCGGGCAGCGCAATCGGAGACGAGGGCAATTTCCCAGTCGCCCGTGGTGCCATCCCGGTATCTGGGTCTTATCAGCCAATGCTGACCGACATCAGCGCAGTCCCTGGATGCGACAAAGACGGTAGCCACGCTGACGTCCTCTTGCGTGAAGTGGCCCCAGCGAAGACGATTGGCGATGACCCGGTCCATGACCCCGGGGGCGTACTGGGACGCCCATCCAGCGATGATGCAGGTAGCGGCGATGGTGGTAATGGTAATGGTATTCATCCCACAGGGTTATCAGACAGGTCTTCCCACTCGGACTGGTCAATCAAGAAGGTGGGCCATGCGCCGAAGTCATTCGTTGTGAAAAGGGCAGCGCCCAGCACGCGGCGGCCGTTCACGCTTTCCCAATCTTTTACCTGGGAGACGAAGGTAGCAAGGTCCTGACGGAACGCTCCCCAGGACGGGTAACAGGAGCGCCAGCCGGAATGAGGGTCAAATCCTGATGGGGTAAGTTTAATAGCACCGACTTCTCCGAAGAAGTACAGGGGCTTAAGCCCGTGTTTCCGGAGAATGGGGTCAACGATTTGGAGGGGGCGCATAGCCGTCTCGCGCCATTGGTCCCATACAACTGCTCCATCAATGACGGGCCAGTAGGTATGGAAGCCCAGGATGTGCCCTCGTTCACAAAGTTTTGCCGCAGGGAGCATCAGGCGTACCTGGTACTCGGTGGGATTTCCGACCGGGAAGTTCAGCATGACCGCACGCACGTTGAACTGCTCAAGGCGTGTAGCAATTTCGCAATCCATCTTGACAACAGCGACGAAGACATCGTCTGGCGTGGGGGCCCCGATGCACTCGTTCAGAGTTTCCACATAGCACCCGGCCAGGTCAGAAAGCGTAAGGCCGCTCTGCATCAGGCGCTGGCGCAGGCCTTCCAGGTACATAGAGGCAGCAGCCGCCGGGTCCTCAGTGGCTTTTTGGACAATCTGTCCCTGGTCATAGTCGTTGAAATACGGTCTGTAGACAACGGGCGCAAGGGTTCTGAGGTGACCGATGGCTTCCGGGCACATGGTTTTGACCGAGCGAGCACGGGCGAGATAGCCGGCGAGCACGGGAGGCAGTGAAGGGGACTGGAGATGAGCCGTAATCAGGCGCCCCTCACGGATTTGTGGGGCGGGGACAGCAGGGCGGTCCGGTTGTTGCTGAGGCGGAGAGGAGATAGCGAACTGGCGCTTGCCGCCGATGATACGGAAAGCCCGCACACCCCCAAAGCGGGCAGCGGGCAACGGCTGGACCTGGCCGGTTTCCGGGTCCAGGACACTCACGGCCTGCGTTGTGGGTTCTATAGCCAGGTAGTAGTGAGTAAACGAGGTATTAGGCAGGACCAGTTCATAGCCGCTGGACAAAAGCGTACGGATGTAGGTCAGGGACGGCTTTTGGTTGGTGTAAATGACATCTTTGTCCACCGGTGCGGCCTTCCATAGAGCGGACCAGTTTGCCAGATAGGAGCCTGCAAAAACAGACTGCGATTCAAGAAGGATGCGATTCACCACTGGAGGAGTAACGTCATAGCCGTACATCCTGAGAGCGGCGGTCAGGCACACCAGGACACACCCTGCACGCCCGATGGTCTCGTCACCCTCCCCCAATATTTCGTTTGCCCACTCCGGGTTCTTCTGGGTCAGGGCAATATCCAGGTACTGGTGGCCGCCTGTAAGGGCAAAGGCAGCCCTGAACGGGGTGGCTTCGCGAACGGCCAAAAACTCCACGGGCCCCGGGTAGCGCTCTGCTGCGAAGTCGCGCAGGGCGTCCAGGCCTCCCCACGCTTCCGGGTTGATGACGTAGACAGTCCTTTTGCCACCAGATGGTGGTGGGAGCAGGGCGTCATCAGCACTGGCGGTCACGGTCCATTTCCTGAGGGATGCAACGATGGCAACAGAAGCCCACAACGCAACAGGGGCATCTTGAGGGATGAGCACAGAAACCCTATCGTACATAATCCACCTCCTGGTCAGGGTGACCGAGAAGCATTCCGGCGAGCGGTTCATACCGCTCCAGCAGTGATGCTAACTGACGCAGAACGTCAGCCGTGCAGCCTGGCCGCCAGCCGTTAAATACTGGCGTAAGGCAAATGGCAATGATTTGCTCCACCACCAGAGCAGATGGTTCCTGCGACAGTGCGTCACCAAACTCAACGGACAGCAGGTCAACAAGCCTTTTCCACGCTCTGGTCCGCTCGGTAGCCGCAGCCTGGTCTACTGTTAAGTACAGCGACCACAGGTCAGGCGGCGCAGGCAATTCATCTGTTTGCGTTCTCCGGGTGACTGTGCGGCGTTCAGCGGTCATCTCATTCTCCTGTGTTGCTTGATTTTAATTTGGAGAGCACCCATTCTGGAATGTCAAACCATGTCCTGTGATTCACCAGGTGCCACCAGAGAGTACCTCCGACTTCTCGCACCTCATAGTCATCTCTGCCGAAGTTAAACACCAGGATTGCTTCACCGCGTGCGTTCCGTTCCTGACGCACGGAGAACCGAATATTATTCTCCCGAAGGTAGCGCAGCAACGCGTACTCCGTCCTTTTCCTGTCCGGGTATGGTGACTTCAGGATGGCGTGGACGGACGTCTTCCCGACCGGGCTGAACTCGCCGAATTTTGCCAGGATGAACAATTTCGTGCTCATGATGACCATCAGCCAGGAGCCTGTACCTGGGATGAGCACAGGGTGTACCGGCTATCAGATAGCCACAACCGACACGCCTCTTTGCTACAGGGCATTCATCCGGACACCACATGTCACTGCTCCAACTGGACACTATCCGGCTCCGGGTAGCAGTTCATCAACCATTGCAGAACTGCCCTCAGTGTCCTTGACAGCGATGGCCTGGCAATCGGGCTCTTCGGTGGAAACAGTTTCTGCCCCAGCGTGAGAAGCCATTGGGCCTGTTCTTTTGTAAGCACAACAGTTGTGATGACCGCTTCCTCCTTACGCTCTTCCATGTTTCCTCCATTCTGCACGCATGATGTAATAGAACAACAGCCCGCCCCATACTGCAGAAATGCACATGGCCGTACGTTCACCGAGACGAAGAACAATAAACAGAAAAACTGTGCTGACAAGAGAGAAAACCAGAATTAACATAAGCACTCTAATAATAATTGCTACCATCGGTACCCCCACAATTCCTGAACTTGCTTTTGTTTGTCGTGCTCTAATGGCTCACAACTATTATAACATAAGTCGCCGGAATTGTCAAGCGTTAATGGGTGCGTTTGGGTGGGTTCGGGGGAATTTTAAGAAACTTTTAAGGTTTGGTGGGGAAAAATTAAAACAAATATCGTCCATTGTTTCATTTGTTTCGTTTTATTCCATTGTGCCACCAGCCCGTTTTGCCCGGCCGCTTGCCCGTCTTTTCATGGAAAGCAAATCTTCACAAAAAAGCAATGAGGCCCGGCCCAGGGAAGGGGGGGAACCCGCAAGAGACACACCGAAAGGAGGTGCTGAGAAGCCGGAGGCCAGGCCGGGCCTCGTGAGCCATGATATATCATCCCCACTAAAGTGTCAAGCGCCGCTGCGCAAATATTAACTGCTACCCATCATCACCTGGAAACCCCCTACGCTATGCTGTCGCCTATCTCCCTATCAGGTGCCTGCGCCTCCCCCTACCCGCCAAATGCTACCACCCTGCTTCATCTCGCTCTCCGGCACACCAGCAAAAAACCAACCAACCGGACAATGATACACCTCCGCAAGCGTCTCCAACTGACACAGCGTCGGCGACTCCAAAGTCTCATCATCCATTTCCCCCATCTCCCACCTGACCAGTTCGTCAACACTCACCGGACACCCATAAGGTACCACAACAGTCAGCCGGGATACTTCCTCGTAACTGTAGCCCAGCCTCTCTCTGGCATACCTCAACGCCTCTGGCTTTATCATTTTTCCACCTCCGCTGATACGCCGTCCATTGATACCGTACCACAACGCAAAGAAAAAGTCAAGAGACGATTATTTGAACAGGGGAAAAGGGAAGCGGTGAGTAAAAGGGTTGGACTATGCCTGTCAGCCATTTTTATGATAATTATCACGTATATCCCCCAAACTTTCAAAATATTTCAAACCCCCTACTTTATCCCACTTATCTTTTTTATCACCCTTTTCGCCGTATTATTCTTTTTAGCCCAAATAACGCCAATCTTCATTATCGCCGGTATCTCCAAAACGATATAGCGATTATCGTTGTGGCGCGGTTTTTGTTTATCCTCAACATCATCCTCAACATCCGGGCTTGCCCGCAGCACAAATTGCAAAGTCTATGTTTTAGTCTTTTTTAAACTTTCGGCCTTCTTTATCTACGATACCGAAATTCGTAGTTTGGGCATCCGCAAATTGTGAACTGCGAAATTTGGAAGCACTTTGTGTTATTAAGTCAATAAGGTTTTGTGGAAAAAGAAATAGTACTACGGTACTATTTACAAATTTTTTGCACGGGTTATCATGGTGTTGACAAACGAACGTTTTTCCGCAAGGAGGTGAATATGGAGGTAAGGGTGAAACAGGGCCTGCACAAGGGCCACAAATGCGTGGCCACGGTAGGCCGGGAAGATGGAAAGGTGATGTACCATGCCCGATGCCTGACTTGTCAGACGATGGCTGTCTACGAGAACGTGAATGGGCAATGGTACTATCGGAAGGGGGACAGATACTTGTCCCCCGCGCATACTCATACCCATGCCCATTTCAAAGGAGGGAAAAAATGACACAGATGAACATCAGCCCAGAAGAGCTCTTGCTTCTTCAAGAAGCCAGAAGGCTTGGCATCACCAGCCGACTGGCGGAAATGATTAAGCAAGAAAAGGAAGAACGGGAACGGAAGCAAGCCGCCGAGAAAGCCGGTACCCTGGCGTACCGGATTTACCAGGCCGCCACCGGCATCGTGAACGGCGACCAGAGCGTTACCGTTACCATTACGGTAACGGTAGAATACGAAAGCGGCAAATTCGTCGTGGGAACCTACCCGCCGCAAACGAGAAGCCGGACCGAGAAGGCCAAGACCGGGCCCACTGCCGACACCGAGATTGACCGAATCATTGAGGCGGCAAGGCGGGCGGGAGTCCTTGACCAAGTTGAGAAGGCGGTCAAACAGGAGTTTGACCGCAGGAAACTCAAGCTATGGCAAGGACTGAAGGTAGCGCTACGGTCGGCATGGGCGCGGGAAATTGCTTACCGCTTTGTTCCTAAACCCGACCCGACCCAGGCCGACCCGACCCAGGCCGACCCGACCCAGACCGACCCGACCCAGGCCGACCCGACCCAGGCCGACCTGACCCAGACCGACCCGACCCAGACCGACCCGACCCAGACCGACCCGACCCAGACCGACCCGACCCAGACCGACCCGACCGCCGGGCATCGCCGCCAGAAGAAGTAGACCGACGGCAACACGGTGGGGGATAACAAAATATCCCCTACCGTGTTTTTTGGCGAGAAATAAAGAAGATAAACACAGGTACCGACCCGACCAGACCGACCCGACCAGACCGACCCGACCAGACCGACCCGACCAGACCGACCCGCCCAGACCGAAGCACCCAGACACACCA